>Ga0181612_111506_pt1 | contig 21074 bp, 8 predicted proteins | sample HoacroProtozoa21_FD_119630 | JGI IMG/M metagenome (GOLD analysis project Ga0181612, IMG submission 119630) | Hoatzin crop microbial communities from Cojedes, Venezuel. Combined Assembly of Gp0051906, Gp0051904, Gp0051908
TATAGAAGGTGTTGTTATTTTGTGGACAATGTGGAACAATTTGGCTAAATCTGTTTCTCGTCAACAGTTTTTCTTAGCTTCTCAGCTCTGGAAGAGATAAGGGATGAACAAACCCGAGACCTGAACTGCAAACTTTTGTCAATAATAATAATAATGATGATGATGCAGGTAGTGGGGAGTTGGAAGATAACTCCCAAAGAACATAAAACCTGTCTGCTTAGTTGATTTGCCCTTTTGCGACAGCGGTTTCTGATGTGGAGCAGGACGAAGAGAGCCATAAGCGGCAGAGAATGCTGTGCCCTGAAGGTGGAAGGGTCTGTGATGTTGGCCTCCCACCGAGTTTGCTTGTGCTTGCCATCCATTGCTGTAGTCTGCAGCACTGGCAGCTCCAGGTTATGCCCTGCACCCTGGGGTTGGGAATTAGCGTAAGTCAGATCAGGTAGAGCTCTTGTAGTACAGGTTGGGTGGTTTTATTACTGTTTTTTAGGACTGAAACTTCAAGGGAGATCCAGCTAGTTACAGTGTGTCAGCACCTCTCACAAGGGCCGTAGATCCGCTGCTGATGCTGGACGTGTTATAGTCAGCATGCTGTGTCACAACACTCAAACGTAGTCCTGGGACCAGCCCTTCGCCAAGATGCTGTAGCTCTACTGTGTCACCTAGCTAATCCCGCCATGTGAACAGCACATCAAGCTCTTTTGAAGGCTTCTAAACTAGATGGATTTGTGTGTTTTCTGAAGGAGAGCTGCCACCTCTGTTCCTCACAGGCCAGCCTGGCTGGCAGCCCAGCAGCTTTCCAGCTGGTGGGAGAGATGGCAGTGGGGCGAGGGGACGCAAACCCCAGCCCTGCGAGGCTTTCCCTGTGGATTTCCCTTCCCTCGCACAGCCCGGCAGCAGAAGCCTCAGCCTCTGTGTTTCTACAGCCCTTGCCTGTATCTGTAGCACTGAAAGTTGTTAGGAGCTCATCTCCTGTCAGATTTGATGCAGTCAGATCTCCCTGGAGGAGCTGGTTCAGAGGTGGATCTTCACCTCTCCTGTTTCCCTTCACTTCAGTGAGCAACTTTCTTCTCTTTATTTTGTAGGGTGACCTCTGCTTTCCCTGCATATTTTTATTTGGGAGCTCTCAATTCACCATGCCGGTGACAGCTGAAGTGCTTAGCAACATATGGAAATTAAGAACAATCCTGAATTGCAACAATTTCTACCTTTCAGTCCCCTAAGGCTGCTGGAAGCCACATAGCTCATTGCTTCGGCTGAATACAGGTAGCGTGTGGAAGTGTTAGAATTCAAATTACTGATCAAAACCAATTGTTAAGGTCAATGATGGATTAAAACTGGTTTAATAAATAACATTATGTTGTCCTCTTCAGCAGAGCAACCAAGTCATCCCATTAATCTTTGGAGGCTGGGGGGGGAGGGCAGCAGCATTCATCAGCAGTGCAGTTCCGATGAGGGGGCTTGTGAGGTTTTTGTTTTTGTAAACAGAAAGCTAAATGCTTCTAAACCAAGTTGATACCAACACAGATTCCACACAGCAGATGCACTGGTTTGCAGGAACTGATATATTTCAGAGCTTATAAGATGCACTATCTCCTGAAAAATCTTCTTGCTGCTTTCCAGATTGTCAGCAAGGTCTGTGTCCTGTCTGTTTCTGTTAAATGTGTGCCTGGAGAAAATACTTTTCCGTTTTATTGCACATTTAAATTTCAGGAGCTATCTGGAATTTACCCCTTCTTGATTTGTATTTTATTGGTGCATAATATGGTACCATACTAAGCGTGTCTTTGGGTTTTGGGTTGTGTACATTTATGTTGTGCTTTATCTTGGGTATGTTCTCCTGAGCATGCCACTTCATAACGAAGCGGGAGGCTAATCACACCCTCATTAGCTTCAGTGAAAACTACAGATATTCTTTTTCTCTCTGCTCTGGCTGGAGATTTAGTTTAGCTCAAAGGAAATGGAGCCGATGTTAATGAGAATACATTGTCTTAATTTGCATATTAGATGAGATAAATATTGAGTTAATTTACACCTAAAATGGTTTTTATTGCAATCTACATGTTCCACAATTGTATTCAATGTATTTTACACACCAAGTGTGTGTAGTTTGGAGGAATAACGTGAAAATATGTTGTTTTGATGAGGAAAACAAAAGGAGGACTGTTTCTGTTATCTAGATTGGTTTGCATTTGTTTATGAAAATCTTAATAATAATTTAAAATAATTTATACTCATACCCCCCTAGTCTGTCTGCTGGTGGCTACACAGCTGTGTAAGTAAGTGCCTACACCCACTCTGCAAGCCGGGAGTGCAGATCATTCATCTTCATTGCACCCTTGAAAGCTGTGGAGATAGCACCTTAGCTGCTAAAAAGTGTAAGAAAGTTGAGAGATTATGTGGTGAACCGTGCTTTTCTTTCATGTGGAAGGGATTGCAGGAGCAAAATGTGGGCGTGAAAATAAAAGCACAAAAACTTGTTTGAACCATGTATCCTTCAAAGATAATTCAGAGGAACATTCAACATCTGAACCACCAAAACTGTGCTTTGTTGATTACCTGGCATGACTCATGGACATGTACCAAGAACTTCAGTTTTGGAAGACACAATACTCATGTAGGTATACTTAAATTGCTTCAATTAATGCAGACTTAGATGGTATGAAAGAACCCAAAGAGTTTACAAAAAGGAACAAAAGGTGCTCTGGATGCATTAGAATTGCTGCTTCGTCTGTCTGCGCTCTCCAGCTGTATTTCCTCATTATAGATGTGAGAAGCATCTTTGCAAATCTTACTAACATAAAAGTTTCATTCTCTGATTGTCTTCTGATTATTATGCTTTTTTTGGAGAAGGGGAATGTGGTTTTGTGTAGCACAGAGGATTTCAGTTAAACTTTGCATTGCAGTGCACTACCTGTATGTCCACATACATTAACCCTATTGTGAAACAGCGTTTTAAGACTTTTTCAGGTGTTTTGCAAAATCTTGGGCATATTGTTACACTATTTGACTTTTCCACTTTTCCATTATGTTAAATTTTTGAAATGCCAAGCATGGTGTCAAAAGCCTATCATTAAAAAAATAGTGTTCTATTCTGAAGTGTAGCAGTACTGTGCATTCTTTTCTGTATTTCATAGCAACAGTTCAGTCTACTGTGGGAAACAGTCTTAACACCAATTTCTTATTAGAACAGTAGAAAATACGTATATCTCCTCTTTCAAATTCTGTAGGTCATCCTCATTGTATTTCCTCTGTTTGGTTAGTGATGCCTAAATCTAGTCATGGTATTCCTGCTGAGATCTGGCAAGTGCTGGGCAAGAGCAATGCTGGGATTATGTCTGCTCTGGCTATTTATGCTTTGAGAGTGGCGTCGCATTTTTGTTGATGTGCACCTGGTTGTCTGCCGTAGCCCTGTATTCTCTGTTCAAGCACTGCTATGCAGCTACTTGTTCCTCATTCTGTATTTTTGCAGTTAATTATTGGTACCAGGGTGGAGTATTTTGAACTTCTTGCTACCAAATTGTGTTACACTCTTTCAGACTGTTTCTCCCATTTTTAGGAAATTACATGTAAGCTTTTGTCACTGAGTCAGCCTGCCTACGCAGGGTACTTCAGATCTGTTCTCATGAGCAGGAGTGCAAGTGTAAAGCAAATTGTTACTGATCTCAGCTATCCTGAGGGCTGCTTGTGCACTTGGGAACAACATCTCTACAAAAACTCAAGCTTCAAGAGACCTACAGATTTTGATAGTCTTGTTCTGTAAAAAGGGAACAGTTTTACTGGACAGTTAAATGTTGTATTTCATCAGCAAGTTCATGATGGTGGCACCTATGTGTCACTGAGGGTTATTTCTTGAATATTTTGAGTCTGACAGCAAATGCACTAGGAAAGTAATGAAATATTTTACATACTCTTCTCTGCGTAGTAGAAGTATAGCAAGCTACACTTTAACTACGTATTTTAAATGTTCTTACTGTAAAATGGAGCCATTGTGAAAACAATAGTTTCTTGAACAAGTAGCTCGAAAGAAGACAACTTGTCTCCATTGAAACATGAAACTGGTTTAAGAAGTGTTTCCTAATCTTAAAGCTGATGAGGCAATGCTGGGGAAATGATATTTTGAATATTTGCTGCTATTTAAATTTTTTACACTCTCTCTACATAAACAACCTCAGAGAAATATAACAAAACCCTCATCAAAGATCAAAGTTGAACTTTAAAATTAATGAAACATTATGCTTGGTACTTCCCCCCCCTTGAAAAATACCTCTTATTCTTTTGGAATTGCCCCTGAAAAAAAGAATTAAGTTATCCATAAACTTAACTAAGCTTTAGAAGAGATGATTGGGAAATTATAGTACTAACAGATCTTGCAAAAATATGTAACCTTCTTCCAGTTCAGATGTAAGAACATGTTTGCTATCACATCATCTATAGAGACCCCCCTGTCCTTGGTCTTCTCTCCAGGTATCATTTTCTAGCCTTGCTCCACTGGACTGCTGAAGCAGTGTCTGTGTCCCCACGCTCTTCCTAGGTAAGAGAGGGAGGAGAAGATGCTTTGTACTTTCTCCCTTTACTGCCATGTGGGCAGATAAAACTTAACCTGTCTGAACTCGAATAGCAGAAAGTGTCATTGTATGCTTGTGCAAAGAACAATTTCAGAAGATGCTTATGTAACCTTTACAGAAAGGGAAAAATATTTCCAAGTCTCTGCAAAATCTTTTAAGACAAATACATCTGCATTTGGGATGATTCACAGGATGGTAAGTGAAATAAATCAGGTGTAAAGGCTATAACAAGCATCATAAAAGATTCAGAAAGGTATTGAATTGGTCTGGATGAAAAGACGGCAAACATAAATCACTAGGCTTCAATTAATGTTGTGTCAAGCTTGTTTCTGGATTTTTTTTTTTTTCCTGCTTAATAGTGTTCACTGGAAAAAGCATCAAGTTAAAAAGGGACATGGGGAATTTTTCCAGGCTACATCACAGATGTCGCAGATGTCACAGACTATCAGGGACAGCTGAGAGTGATGATAGAAAGCGTGATAATTGCTTTATGTTGCTTTTATGTACCTCCCTGGTCCCTAATGCTCTTACTTTCTGCTCTAGAGCAAAACTGGCCAACACTTTAAAAGTCATACTTGAATCCCTCCGGTTATGATGTATCTTACTTCAGCAAGTGGTGATCTAAAGTCTTAAAAGTCCCTATATTACTGTAATATATGTATGTATTATTATTAGACTTTCAGGAGCAGTTCAGATACATTTTTAATTTTTAAATGGAAATAAAGTCTAAGTCTTGTTGGCCAGATTGTGTGCTGCTGTTGATTCCTTTTGCTCCATACCAGCAAATGAAAGAACAGTAATTTCAGTTTTATGGTGTTGAACTCTGCGATTAGCAATGCAATCACTTCGCTGTAATTCGTCAGAAGAGTCTCCTACTTGAATTGAAACAATTGATAAAATAGATTTCTTTAAAAAAAAAAAAAAAGGAAAAAAGTTATTCTTAGATGGGATGTCCATAGAGAAGGTTACTTCTTTATAGATTTGACTGATGTATTGCTTTAAAAGAATGATGGATGTCTATGTACTCTTTAAAAACAAAAAAGAAACAGCCTTTGAATTTGATAAAATCTGATTGTAAAAATAAAAGCTATTGAATATGAAAAAGATACCAAGAGAATCTGAGTGGTGGCAAGTTATAAAGGGAAATGGTCATTGAGTAGGGCTCGTTTTAAACACTTGTATTAAAATTTAAAGGAATTAAATGATCATGTGTTAATTATCCACATAACTTGAAAACATGAGCTAAGAATGTGGAAAATGGCAGCAGACTAGAGATTGCTTTTGCTCTGTAACAAAGCAAAGCTTTAAAAAACTTCTGTAGTTTTTAATTTAAAAATTTATTCTTAAAAGATTAAAGAAACTCTGTGATGCAGACCAAAATGTTTCCACATAATTTTTTGTAAGCAGCCCAGCTTGGCCTTGTGAAGAAAAATGAATCTAGCCATTTATCATGCAGATACATAATAGCTTAGTTTGTTTATTGCCTATTTCTTGTGAAGGTTAATAATTGCAGTGTTTACACTGAACTTTTAAGGTGTCTTTGATTCTCTAGATTTCCATTTAACCACGAGTCAATGTCTTTATGCCTTCTGAACCATGCCTGTTATAGAAATAGTTCTTACACTTTGTCACTGCTCTCTCAAAACTTAATATTTTCAGTTTGGTTTCTTACTTTATAAATATCTCAGTGCCTGAAGCAGCAGATGGGGAAAAAATGGCACAGTAATCTGTCTCAAAGTTCTTGCATTGCTATGTCTCTTTCACATTTTAAAAATTCAGAGATAAAAAGACCCCCCCAGCCATGAGAAAGAGAAGAAAAACCTGTCCTCCTTTATTAACCTCTCCACTTTAAATAAAAGATAACGTTCGAGGCAACACAAGGAAACAAATATGTGCATCTCTCTTTCAGACTCGTGTTTTAACAGAGAATGTAGTAGCAGGTATAGCCCTTTGATTCTAGACAGGTATTCGTAAGCTATCTCTTTGTCAATGTAAGCAAATGAATCCTTGAATGTATTTTCTCTTAGCCATAATCAGGCGTGGATTTGCTTTGTTGATAGACAGGCAAAGAAAACAGGCAGAAGAAAACGAACCAAGTGTTCTTCTGGGTTTTAAGGAAGGAGGATAATAGATAATATAGAAGTTGGACAAGAAAGTGAAAGGTTTAGTAATTATGTATATAAAGATATGGATATTGCCATGTATGGTGTAAAAGCAGAAGGTGGAGAATTTAGTATTTTACATCAGAGGGATTGGCTGGCTCTGTGCTGTTAAAGAATAAACGCTGAAGAAACTGGAGATAAAAGAGAGTGGTATAAAAAGCAATGAAAAACAGTTTAGGCTAGATGGCTCTGATCTCTTAGATAAGGTAGCAGCTTTCTAGATGTAACTTCTGGTCTGCTTATGTCTGAGGAGCTGATTTGGTGTGCACTGTGGAAAAATGTTATTTAAGCTGACGAATTCTGAAACAGTGACCTGGTCAGGAGATAGCTGAGAGGGTAAGCCGGGGAGGACTCTCTGGATGAAAGGAGAGTAGTCACAGAGTTCTTCAAATAAAGGGTTTGGGATCCCACAAATGTCTTCTTCAATGGTGTCGATACCAAGGGGGGAACGGGGCAAAGAAATCTGCTGCTGATAGACTTGAAATCATCCACAGAGAGGAGAACTGGAGCATTGTGTAGGAGGAACGGGTTGCCTGGAGAGTAACAGACTTACTGGGATCAAATTAATGATAAAAAGTGCAGGGTTGTGCCTTTGTGGTATAACAAAAGAATTTCTGCTTTGTGTGGGAGTGCTTCAGGGGAAGTGACGGAGATGAAGCAGTTGGGTGTGTTTGCTGGTGACAGGATGGCTGCGACCACGGAGCCGTGGCTGGGAAGAAAGGAATGTGAATCCTCTGTTGTACTGGGGTAGGTGTTTCCAGGAGAGAGATTTGGTATTATTGTAGAAGGCATTGATGAAATGGTATTTGGGATTATATATAAAATATTATGTTTCGTATTGAGAAAGTATTTCGATGTAGGAAAAGGAATGCCTATTTTAAAGAGGAAACTTGACCTAAGCAACTTTCTTAATTTAGCCAAAGAATTCCTTTTGGCCAACGTATCACACATCAGAGCCAGCTGTGATTTCAGCTGGCCAGATCTTTGAGGAAAGGTAGGACCTAGGAGGTTTCTGGGTGAGGATGGATTCTCATTGGCATTCTGTAAAGGGCTTTCGGCTGGTTGAGCTGGGTGCTCCGCGTAAGCAGAGCTGGCTGGTCTGCCCTTTATGGAGTTTGCCTGTGATGCTAGAGCCTGGGGTGCCTGTTTTTCACATGCTGAAATCAAAATGAAAAGGTGGAGCAAGTAAAACAATTAAGGTACTAAATATTAGAGTTACGCCATGCGTTCAGAAACGAAGGGGAGGAATATTTCCATCTTCTAGGCAAATATATTGTGTCTGGTTACTGCAATCTCTGCAAATCTCACGGGGAGGTAACTTGCCGAACTCCACTAGATGCGGATATGGCTCAGGCAGGGACCAAAACTGAAAGGTTTCCTGTGCTGTTGCCATTCTCCAGAACTTATATCCCCCCAAAAGGTTGAAAGTTAATTGAGCTACCTGACAACTAACTGCAGCTCTGAATTTAAATGTGTTCTGTCATGGTTTTTTTTTTCCTTTTCTTATAACGGAGGAATTGGTATTTTTTAAAGACTCTGACTTCCTTAATTGGCACTGAATTTGTCGTGCTGGCAGTTACAACCTCAGAAAAAATGTTTGGATGAAGGAAATACAGTGAAAAGAGGCAGTGTGCGTACTGAAAGCAATTATAGAGAAGTTTTATCCAAAAAGAAAATATTCCTTTTGTCTGCTAGGTTTACTAAGCTTTATGAGCTTTTACCTAGATTTTATTATTATTATTATTATTATTACAAACAATTCCAGCATCCTGTATTGAAACTCAAAGTTTCTTGCCACAGGCCAGTTCTGGTTATAAAACATCCTTGTTTATATGTGCTCCCAAATGCCTTGCGCCATGGCTTTTCTAATGCAGTATAGCGGGAGAGTAGCCTAGGGATTTACTCATCATGTTTAATGTCAAGAGAAGTATTTCCTTTAGGTCTCCTGTCACTGTCAGCAGCAAAGCAGCAAGTGAGAAGCTCTGTAGCTCCTCTCCTCCCTGCGACATCTGCAGCAGACAAAATTCTGAACCCCTCAATTCCCAGTCATGAATGAACTATAAAACAATGTGTCAGAAATGAAAATTGTTCCATCATAATTTTTCACAGTTCTTTTTGACAAAAGCCAAACAAGTCTCATGAATACACATTTTCTATAACCTTATACATTATGTATCAGGCTATAGTAGGAGTGTTGGGAATTACTTGTCCCTAGTAAAGGCCTTTGAAAATGCATAGTTGGTAAACAAACCAAACCCTAGGAGCAGTATGTACTTTTTTACTTATTATATTATTAGCTGCTTTGTGAGTAAGGGCAGACACATCACTTCAGCACTATACCTTCTGACAAATCTGCCGATATAACAATATGTAGTAAAGCACCTTGTATCTTCCTACTATGAACTATAATTTCATGTTACCCAAAAATGTTCTGAGAAGTCTGAACAAATTCGCACCAGAGACTGTACCACCAAATGTTGCTAGAAATGTGATAAGAACTAACGTTAAGCTGTGTTAAATATGGTTAGTTGTTCGTCATATCACATGGCAGGCGTCTGCACCTGGACTAATAGTATTTTACTGTCTTACTATAACGTGGTGGGACATAGCTTGTCAGTTTCTGAGCATAAGCTTTTTAAACCTGAGTATTGATCAGCGCTATGGAGGTGTTAGGCATTTCTTGGAAAGAATTACTGTTCATCTTTTGTGCGTAGGTTGGGTTCTGTCTGTATGTAAACACTAAGAGAGATACCAACAGGATGATTGATTTCCGAGTAGCAGGAAATCGGCATGTATGGAATGTGGCTCCGAGACGCCGCAGAGCTGTGTTGCCTGGTGAGAGGGTATAAAAGTCCAGGGTAAGGAGCAATTAGAGGAAGTTGCAGGAAATTCCTCATCATTGTTGGTCAATGAAGATTTATGATGTTTGCCTCTGTAATAATTTACTGATTGGTACCGCTTGACTAATGCAGACATAAACCAGCTGAGTTCTCAGTTTAATTGAAATGACAGGGCAGTTTGCAACTGCTTTTAGGTGTCACTGATAATTTACGCATGTGATTATGATTTAACTTTTCCCTGGCTGCTCCTACCCCAGTGGGAACTAAGAACATAACAGAAGTGAAAGTATAAATTATCTGCAGACAAACAACATATGTTGATATCTGTGCTGTAGTGAGACAAGTATTTTCAGTGAAACCCCATCCAACTTGTTGATCTCTGTTTGGCTAAGGAAAATGCTTAAGCTGTTTCTATCAGGAGCTGCTTTTGCCTGTGCAGCTGTTTGATATGAACTGCAGTGTGGCTGTAAATTGTCTTGGAGTCCCAAGACACTTCCGTAAATACTAATAATGGTTCATGAAATACAAGTACAATACTTCAAATACAAAAAAGCATTACTCAAATTAGTGTGGATAGAGCTGCTCAGTTGAAGGAGTACTGCCCAAAGTAGAGAAGTGATAAACAGTTTGCCCCAAGTAACTCCAGCAGTTATCCCTAATAGTGAACTCAGATCTCACAGCAAATGCTGTCAGCTTTAAATATGATGAAAGAGCTGTATTTTTTTCTTCAGATTCATATGGCTTTAAAGCAGAAATGTAACCTGTGCACCGAAGAAAAGCGGAGTGGAGTGTCTGCCTGTGTTAATTCTGAGACAGTGCTGTGGCTTTCCAAAGACCTGCTCTGCTGACTGTTCAATGCCAAAGCTATCAAAAGCATCAGGAAAAACTCAAAAGAATGACAATGTAACTTGTTGTAGCAGCAGATATTTCAGAGGTGAGGAAGGGTGGTAGGATAGGCTACAGAGATTAACTAAAGGGTGTGAGAATGATAGAAGTGATGTCTTTTCCAGCAACTCTCAGATGTGGCAGGAGCATAACCAACTCTTTTATTTATCCTCGGCGAAGGTATTCGGCCTGCCACTGCAGATCTTTTATTCTGGCAGAGCATGAATGTGTCAGATGCAGAAAGTTCATTCCTTTATACACTAAGGACGGGGAAACAAGAAGCAAGTTCATGTTCTCTAGGCAAACTACAATAAGAAATAAATAGGGCATCTGAGTACAGTCATATTCATTCGCTTGCCCACAGGTACAGGTAGTACTAATAAAAATGATTGTAGAAGACAAGATGATCTGAGCTTCTGTCAAGCAAAGCCTTTGGTTGATTTATGTGGAGTGAGTAGCAGTGTCACAGCAGAGCATAATTTTGTACTGAAACAATGCCAAAATCAGACAGTTTTCAAGGCCTTGCAGTGACCCAAGTCATGAAAGCAGGTAGGGAAGCTTACAAGTAGAAGGGAGATCACAGATCTGTTCATGTGCCAACCTGAGATTAAGTGTGTGATTTTAAATTTTTTTTAACAGAGTCCGTTTGTGCCCAGTGCTATCACTTATGTTTTGTAAAATTAGAGATCAGCTTTTGTTGTGTTTTTAAATGGCAGGTGTTTAACTTGTATGTGGTTTGAGTCAAAACAGTTTTAAGGGCCTTTGATTAAGATGACTAGTTTATGAGAACATGCCTCTTGCAGAATGGTAAATCACTGGGTACTTCAATATGCCTCACAAAAAAGCTTACTGCTACATCGTACGGTGTAATTTCTTTCCTTTGTTCTTAAAAACTGTGGTTTTAGGCTCCAGAAAACAGGTAACTCTACTTATGAGTACCAATAACTTCAGCCAATCCTATTAACTCAGTGAGTATATATATTGGGATGTAGTAGCTTATATCAGTATCAGAAGTTAACATTTATGTGAAATTACCATTTTACATTGTTTCAAGTAGAATGATTACTTTATATGTGAAGCAGAAAGAAAGACTGCAGCATCTCAAATTAATTTCTGCGATTCTGTGTAGTTTTCCTTTTATTACAAATAATGGGTTAAAAATGCAGTTTTGAAAATTTCTTAGAATTATTTAAACAAGTATTTTGCTTCTTAAAACTCTTAATCATACTATTTACAAGGACACTGAATGGAATTTCAGTCCTTCAATTTAATTGTTTCTGAGAAAGAAGCACTGTATTTTATGCAAACTTAGCTTCTGTGTTTAACAAGTGGTGTTGTATTAGAGATCTCAAAACATTACTTCTTGCTGCTTTATTTCAATAAGCTTTCAAAATGCAGAGAAAGTTGTCACATTTATGCCTTCAGTCTCTAGGAAACTGCTGGTTGCATTAACAGGCTACTGAAGTCAAATATTTTATTTAAAGCTGTAAGACTGACTTTATGATGGCAGCAAGAACTTAATCACTTTTCAGTTAAGCCTGAATGGTGAAAAAGATGTTGAATGTATGTACGCACTGTCCAGCGCATAAGCATCTCTATTGTTTTTTTTCTGGCTTTTTAAAATACTTTCAGCTTGATTGCAGTAAAGCGAAGCAAAATCAAGTAATTCTGATTATGAACTAGTCTTTCCTGTAATGTGTATTTGCATTTGTGTTGAAGAAATTCCTAATCATGTGATACAAATAGATATGCAAATAGACAAGTGGCTTGCACTGCAGTCAGAGATTTTTTTTTTTTGAGGTCCTGCAATCTTTCTCTCTGAATTCGTAGCAATTACTGTAGTCAGTGTTATTACTGTTTTTCTAATTACTCTTGGAACTCCTTTGCTGGTTCTGTGAAGATTATTATTTGTTCTCCGACTCTTGAGATGAACCTAAACCACATGGGAGAACTAGCATTTGGAGTCAAGGTTATCTGTGAGGTCCTCAAGGTCAGGAACGGGCATGAGGGAGAGGGTCTGGTGGAAGGGACTACAGGTGAGACCACTGACTCGGGCCCTCCAGGGAGGTAGTGCCTCAGATCGAGAGTAAGTGCTGGTTGTCCACTCCAAAAGTCCGTGTGGTCTTACAGGTCGGAGTGCAGTGGTATAGATGCCAACAGGAGTAGAGACCGTGAGAGAAAGGAGAGTCTGGCAAAGAATATGTTCCTTTCTCTATTTGTGACCAAAAATGCCAACTGCTAAGAATAGATCTGTCTTTGCATGGTGGTCCCAGGATGTAGACAGAAATGAGATAGAGGTACAGCCTGTTCAGCTGTTAGAAGGTTAAGGAAAATTCACCTCCAAAAAAGGGCAAAAAATTGGTTGGGGAGTTGCTTCTTGACATAACCTAAGCAGCTGCTCCATCACTATTTATGTCTGAAACGGTTTTATTTTAGCGTAAGTGTAAAATTCTCCCTATAGAAATAACCAGGCAATTGCACAGTGTGGCAAATTATTTTTAGTCTCTTGTTTTTGCAGTAAACTGAGTTGCCGTCTCTTGGTAGTTCGGTAACATACAGGATAGGGATGTTCTTTCAGTCTTCTTCCCACTACATGTTTTCTGGAAACTAAGTTGAGTTGGTAACAGAGTGGCATTGAATGAATGGGTATGGATTATTAAAAAATATTCCTCCCTTAAAGGGACTAAAGCACACTGGGTTGCCCAGGGAAACTGTATTCCCAGTGTCCCCACACACTATTGAGCAGAGGCATTGTCTTCAACACTGTTTCATCTGCTCTCAGTTCGGGTTAGAATGTTGGAGGGTTTGAAGGGGTTGACATGCTGATGTGACAGCTGTCACATGTGCAAGACGTGCTGCCTGTACTGAAATACAGATTTCACATTGCTCATTATGTGAGGTGAGGCTCCCATACTTCTGCCTAGGATTACCAGAAGACCTGTGTGGTTTGTAGAAGACTGACCTATTTTGGAGTTACAGCTCATCTATATAATCTAGTACTTTCTGGATACGTCATTCTTACTTCTCTGGTGAGTTTGAGGACAAAAATTCTAGCCAGGTGAGAAGATCTGCCTTAGGTGTGTGTTGGCCTGCTATTCAAGCTGCAAGCAGACAGCACTTTATTATGCACTAGCTATATCACTGGGTGTAACTAATGAAAAAAAAAAAAAGATATGGAATTGTCTGATTATTAGACAGATTTATCAGTAGTGCATATGATGAAACAATAAAGTAAGAGATAAGATTGCTTACCGAATGCTGCACACACAGAATTCATACAGTTGTAATTTATCTGTGTTACTATTAGCTGATCTAGATGATAGATCATAGAGTAGGTACCAGTGAAGTGTTGCAATACAAATCTGCCGCATTAATTGCAGCCCTTATCTAGACAGCTTAGCATTTGGAACACACATTTAGTAACTGCTGAAGCAACTGTGTCTCAAAAGCAAATCTGCGTCTACAGATCATGTAGAATAGCTAATGATCAGCCTAATTAACCCCCCAAAACTTTGTGCATGACTAATATTCAGGCAAGCTTTTGAAACTAGGTAGGAACCTATTAAAAGGAGTTTGGTTATAGAGCAACTTTAATCAGTTTACTCATCAGAAGATATTGACGAAGATGTTAAGGTGAGTTGCTTTGAATACTTGCAGTGATATGTTTGCCAATGGCAAGACTAATTTTTCTGAAGTTCAGTTTTGGGGAACGTGAACATCACAAGAGAACAAAAATGGCCAAAATAAGCTCAGTGTGACTTAACTTGAATTTGATACCAAAACAAGGTAACACAAATGACAACATCTTTCTTTATTACTCTGCAAGTAAGCACACTTCGCAGAAGGGCACAGGTTTTTTTCTTAGCAAATGTAAAATTTATTATATGGCAGCATGCACACTCCCACTGTTCAATTTTTTAAAAATTTCACTTAGGAGTTCAGCACCTGTGATTACTTGATTTTCTTTGAGGAGACAATTGTCCATGCATCCATGTCTGTGTTTCAGGTGCTTTTTAACAATGGATCAAGTTTTTGTGTATTTTACCACTTGGAACAAATAATTTTTTTGTTTATACTTGTATATATCTAAAATAATTCATCTCAGTATCGCAGAAGAATAATTTTTGAGCACTCCTGAGGGGATTACAGAAAATTTCTGATTTCTTAACTCGTATCTCAAACATATATGAAGTATGCTAGAATTACTGTTAGCTCTTGTTCCAGCTGTTGTAAACACCGCTGCTGCACTGTTCTGTTTGGATATCTCTGGCATCTTATCCAGACTCTGCTCTCAAAGTCACGGTAGGTATTTTTCAGTGGACTGATGTTCTGTAATTTCAGAATGATTACATTGATAGTGATTTCTTGGCGATCAGGGGCAGTTGTGCATTCTGGTCATGATAACGCGGAATATGAATTACAGAACACCCACTGCACTATCAAAATTTATGTTACTAATTAGAATTGTGGTGACTTTTTCTTGCAAAAGATCGTGAAAAGAACAGAAAGTTTAACTGATTAATAAACAGCTTAATGAGGCTAGAAAATGGTACAAAATCAATCCATTCTCACTGTACTCTTAGTATTGTAATCTTTGCAAGAACTTTTAAACTGCTCTTCTTACTATGCCAGACCTATGCCATAAGAGTCCAGCACGCTTGGCAGTGCGGTCACAACACTGCAGTAGCCTTATTTCTGTTTTTCTCATAGGAAAAAGTAAAAACTTTGTGAGAAATTTACTGAAACCAAAATGGATAAAAAATATGTGGCTTTTTTTTTTTACATATTTTTAAAGATCTGTGGATTGATGATTTGTATACTGTACTTAAAAAAAATTAAAGTGTGTGTATATATACACTTCAAGTATGTCATTATATGTCAATATAATAATTCCTTTGTATTGTGCTTTAGTGCCTGTCAAATTGGTACTAAAATCTTGGCTCCAATTCTTGATGGAATGAGGATTTTATCTGGAGTTTCTCTCTGTTAACTTCATCATGGGAGGGCATGGCATTGCTCCTGGTGGAGTCCCCAGGAAGAACGGTGGTGCAGAGCAGGAGCAACAAGCTGCTCCTGGAACCTCGGCTTGGGCCAGCCTGGCAGCGTCGGGGTGGAAGCCCCAGCAGCTGCCTGTCCTTTCAACACCCTCTCATGTAAGGAGAAGATCTGCTGAACTTCTCTGCCTCTGCCTGTCTCTTCCGTGACCAGGGTCATGCAGGATGCACAATAACTGACTGCTTTACGGCGTATCTTTAAGAGCAGTTACAGAATACTGAAAATGGAGGAGACTCTACCACTTCAGATACAAATCCAGGACAGGAGGACAGCATGCACTATGCTTTGCTAACTTGGAAATTGTTTGCTTTTAAAGGGCAGTGTTAAGGACATACAGTCTGCTTCTGGACTCTGGGCTGTTCTATTGGCTTTTAGCAGATTTTTTTTCTCTCCCCTTCCTCAGATAATAATCTCTTGTGTCATCAGATGCTACTTTTTTTTTTTTTTAACCTGCTTAATTTAGTGACAAGTTGTCAGTTAAGCTGCTGTTTGGTCATAAGCAATAAAATCATGCATAAGATGTCCTTGGTATGTTCATCTAATTGAACTAATGAAAGCATCTGTCATTAGGATCCTCTTAAACAGTTACAATGTTGTCAGATTGTTCACAAGTGGTTCTAACTCTTTACATTTTCCATCTTCATCCATTTAGTAACGTTATTTAAATCTTCGAAATGTACTAGTCTCTTCGGTACAAATACACTCTGGTGCCTGGCTGCTGGTCACATTTTCACTTATGTGAAAACTTCAGGGAAAAGGTATTCTGGTAGAAACAATTAGCTCAATTTTAGCTAAAGATGTTTAATTTCTGTCTGTCTAATGAAAGCAGAATTGCGCCCACTGGCAGAAAAAAACTCTGTGTTTTATTTCAGTATGACATTTGCTTCTAGATAAATTTTGCTATAAAGACATTTCCCCATTTCCTGTTCCTCTAACTGCATTGACATATTTTTACCTGCTTGACCATATAGGACATGTTTCATCAAATAAACTGTATCTGGGAAAATGCCAGATACAATCATCTGGAATATATCCGAACACACCTGGGCAGAGTTATCTCCAAGCCTTCCCTTGGCTCAGGCCACGTGATGCCAGTATTCCCTAGCAATGCTGTGGGCAGACAGGACTTATTAAAGTAGCCATGTTACAATAATATTCTCTGATTGCGTTGTTTGGCTCAAGGAGTATATCCTGTGAAACATCAATAACTAGGTGCAAAGGTAGGCTTTAATTTTAATAGAAGATGGTAGTTGATAACACATCTTGTGAAAGCCAAAATTAAATGTTTGTTATACAGTATGTGGCTGTGCTTGAGGTGGACTCTCATTAGTTTACTGAAAACTCTCCTCTGTGATCCCGAGAGAGACCTTTTGGTGCTGGTGAAATGCTAAGGTTAAAAATCCAGTTCTGTGGTGAAGACGGATGGAAACACCTTTAAAGCATTTTTAGACTTGTGTTTCTGAAAGATTGCTACTGTTACAATTGTTATAGCCGGTACAGTCATTTTTTATTCATTTTAATTTTACCAATCTTGCAGAAGAAAAGTCATGTTAATCTTTCTTAAGAATGGTGTTTGCTTCCTTCAGAAATGCCACTGGATTTTCTGCTAACTCTTAGTAAGCTGTTCTTAAAGCTAATATGGAGTTAACAATGGGAAATGCCAGCTGCTTCATTGTAAAATGTGCTATTTTTTTAAAGTTTTGAAGCTAGCTGAATCTATGGGTAGTGGTGGTGTGTTTTGGTTTTTTGTCATAAGTTGCTTCAAAGAGCTATAGAACCTGCAACAGTAGTCCTGACAAGGACAGGAACTGAAAAAGGGTAGTCACTGGAAAAGTAAGGTGGGGAAAACCCGACCCCCCCAAAATTAACAGTGCGAAAGTCCACTGTGAAATAATGGCTTTTTTTCCTAACAAATGTAAGAACAATAGGAAGGAATATTTCTGCTTATATTTCCACACACTCTGAACTTTTCTGTGTGGTTTAAACTGCCTTTTAAACTGGCTCTATCTTCCTGGTGAACATCCTTAAACTATCTTTATTAATCACTTTATCATTCCAATTTTTAAGTAAGCTGTAACAACTACCATTTTAACTCCTTCTGTCTTTAGTAAAGACTTTCTTAAGTCTTTACTAAAATCCTGGTAGGTCTTTCCTGCCTAGCAAGGGCTGGTTTCAAAGAGCTGCAGAAAGACCTTGTGAGTTCTTCAGTGACTTGGTTTTCAGATAACATACAAAATTAAATGCAGATAAGTGCAATGTGATCATCAAGAGTAAAACCTTCATATGCGAAGGGATGAGTGGAAAACATTGCCCAATACCAGTCAGTAGCAAGGTACTTGTTGGAGAATTCAGGCCAGAAAATTAAAGTTCTGGAAAAGTGTTAGCTCAATTTACAGTAATAGATAAAAAGGAGATCAGGTATTAGATATTAAGAAAGGAATAGAGAACGTAACAGAAGAGCCTCATGATAGAACTGTATAAACCTGTGATGCATCTGCATCTTTAATACTGTGTGTGGTTCTGCCACATCAAAAAAGATATTGCAGAACTGGAGAGGGGTCAGGAAAAGGCAACAAGGATGATCAAAAGCATGAAATGGCTTATGGGCTGTGAACAAATAAGTTGACGGGGGCACTCCAGCCTAGAGAAGAGATGACTGGGAGTTGGGGAGGTAAGTAAGAATGTGTACCATGGGTGGAACACTACAGAGATTGATCATTCAATGCTTTTTATGGGCAGGAAATAGGAACAAAGTAAGAAAAACATCAGAGTAAACAAGCAACTTGTTCACAGCATGTGCAATAAAGCTGTGCAGAGCTTCTAACCACAGGGTGTTCTGGATGCTGAAAACTTACCTTGGTTCAAGACAAGTTCATGGTAGATAAATCCATTGTGACTTACTAAATACAGAGAACACACCTTTTTTTCAGGGACTCCCTGAAATACAAATTGTCAGTTAGTGAGAAAGTGTCATAGAGTGCTTGTCTTGAACCCATACACATCTCTAGGTATTTGTTCTTGCTGATGTTACAGACAGGTTAATGGACCAGATAAACCATTGGTTTGAGCCTGTATGTGTGTTCTAATGTCCTGTACACTTCAAAAGTCAGCTCCTACACTAGTGATTAACTTAGCAATTTGAGGTATTAAAACCCTTTCTACTGAGAATTTATTTACCAAAAGCATTTACACAGTTGTTTTTTTCCTGTATATGTCCATCACCACTGTTTCTGTAGATCTAGTCAGAATATTGTGGTATAAAACTGAAGGGACTATTTTCCCTCCTTTTAATATTGCTGAAGGAGCATGATGTCATCAGAATGGTGCTTCTGACCAGCCAGAATATGTTTAAAAAACTGGAATCTGGAGTTAGGACACCTGTTTATAGCATCATAAAAAACAGTCAAGCTAAGTATGACTTGAATTTCCTTTTTTACTATAATATGCATTGTTGGTTTCCACTCCAGGACTCAGACAGACCTAGCATCCTAACTGATACACCCACGTATCTCGAAATCAGTCATGCTTGCTTATATACCTGAGACCAGGTCGGAAACGAGATCAAAAATTTTTAATGAAATTTGCTTTCAAAACATAATGGAATATTTGGGGTTTCAGACGACACAATGGAAAGTATTTCTAAATGAACATATGTCTCCATAGCCACTTTCAGGAGAATAGCAAGCTAATATTTATAATAATGGTGAAAGATTCAGTGCTGGGAGAGTTTTTTGCGTGCTGGCATCTCCGGCTGCCGTTGGCACGTGCCGGCGCAGACAGTGCTGGAGCCTGCAGCAGGCTGCTGGAAGGGCGTCCCTGGGAGGCAGGGCCCTGCGCAGAGCCGCGAGCTCAGCCATCTGGCCCTGCAAGTTGCTCACCAAAGGTTTTTTTAACTGCTGAGAGGTGGAGTAACTGTCTTATTTTGGCATTAAGTTACAAACAGGGAAATTCTTCTCTTGGGGAGTTTCTATTGCGACGTACTTGTTTTGACGAATTAATGTTTTCCTACTGTTTCCACGAGCAGCCCTGTGTAAGAAGTGCTTAATAGTTCGTGACTGATTTTCCTGCTTTCCATTGGAGAAAGCATGTACAAGCCTGCACAACACTTACCAAGTCATTTTGGTTTCTCTTTACTCTGTCTGTTTAATAATGTTTTAGCTTTTTCTGCTGAAGCATAGCCATGAAAATGAGAAACGACAGTGGCAAGAGGTTGACTAACACTGCCGTACCTCACTAGCGGTTATTAAAGGTAACCAGCTGCAGGTCTGTTCTCTCAGAGGCCAATCTGCCTCAGAAATCCTTAGGAGATAAAGCTTTGTATGGTTAAGTGTGTTATATGTCTTGAGGTGTTAGATTGGCTGGTTTTCATTTAAATAATGCTTCTGAATATGAAACACTTCATGTTTCTTCTTTTATATATCATACCAAGGGTAGGTTTATCATGCAGTGACTACAATTATCTTGATAGTTCTGGCTGATTCTGGAGCAGGCTGAGTATTTTCTTGGATTGTGTCTTGTAATGCTGAAAGTATCTGGTATCAAACAAAAAAAAAAAAAGGAACCAAAAAAAGCATTGTAGTCTTTCTATCCAAATGTTGTTCTAGAAGGAAAAAAAAAATATTTAGAAGAAAAGTAAACCAAACATTAATATCACTGACAAACTTTGCTGTTCCATTTGGAACCCTTCAAGGCCTGGACTTTGTAAGCTATTTAGAAACCAACACAAACATCTCTGAAATATTTGGTTCTGGGAAATGAAAACTGCAAAACAAACAGATTTTTTTATATGTGTGTCTGTAGAAGAGAACTCCTGCACTGTGCACCTCCACTGCCAGGGCTCCGTTTTATGTTATCTCACCCACCAGCAACTATCACTTTTTATAGTAAACAATAGCAGAGTATGGTTTACCTTTCTGCTCTAGGAAAAATGCATAAATATTCTTCGTAGCATTCTTGGCTAAATCAAGATCGTGTGGTATATATGTTGTATACCATACAGGTCATCATCTCACAAAGATTCAGCATCATTGCAGGAAAAATATTTATTTCTTTGTCGTTTGAAATTGCCAACCTGTTGAATACTAAACCCTTCTGAACATGGAACTATGGGGGGGGTTTTATTGTTGGCTTTTTTTTTTTTTCTCATTTTGGCTACGTGTTTATCCTCCTATCCACTCTACCCCCTCCCTCCTTTGTATGCTATAGGTTGGAGCGCAAGTTTTTAGACCTGAGTTTGCCTTAGTAACTTACTGAATGCAAAGGTCTATGCCGTCAGCTGTCTGGCCTCAAACCTAGATGAAAATTGCAAAACTATCTGTGAAGACTTCTTTTCATAAGGCCTTTGTATGCACACTATGGTCCTTGGCAAAAATTTGACAGCTGATGAGCAGATATTATGGAAATTCTTGAGAAAATTTGTGGTTCAGATGAGGCTTTTCCAGCATTTTTCATTCCTTTCCTTTTCCCACTTCTCTGAAACTTTCAAACATTCAACTGAGAAGTCCAAGAAGCCCATCCGATCTTTGCAACAAAATGCACATTTGCATAGTAACTATTCCATTGAAAAA
>Ga0181612_173106_pt1 | contig 21071 bp, 14 predicted proteins | sample HoacroProtozoa21_FD_119630 | JGI IMG/M metagenome (GOLD analysis project Ga0181612, IMG submission 119630) | Hoatzin crop microbial communities from Cojedes, Venezuel. Combined Assembly of Gp0051906, Gp0051904, Gp0051908
ACCCGTTCCTTCTCACCGGCAAAATACTTCATGCCATAGCGATTGGGAACAGCGATTAAGAGGCATCCTCCATCGCCCAACTTGCCCCAGGCGTCCCGAACCATCGTGGCGGCCTCGTCACGGTTCATTTTCTGCAAGCAATCTGTTAGGAAAACAAAATCATCATGCTCCCCCTTCTCCGGCTGAAAAATACGAAGAAGATTTTTTTTTGCATCTTCCCAAAGATGCGTTTCACTCATACTATTCTCCCCCAAGTTTTCGCACCTCTACCTGCGAATTCATATCAAAAAATCCCACTGTATTCTTGGAAGAAATCACCGTGAGATTCAGCACATCATACAACCGGTGATATGCCGTAAACTCTCCATCCTTATATCCGGTACAGCTCATGGACAGAAGGTATTCTCCCCCCTGAAGATTCATTTGCTGCTCAAAAGAAATCTCGTACTCCTCTCCGGCTTTTGCCAGAGGTACATCCTTTTTTTCATACATGGTATTGGTTCCGGTAACATCCACCCCCTGCAGTGTCTTAATGGTCAGGGTAAAAATAGGCATTTGTATATCCCGGTGAAACTTCACCTTATAAGCCACCTTAAACCGGGTACCCTTTTCAATGTTGGAGGACGGCAGATTATTCTCATCGAAGATTCCAAAATCAACAATCTCCGCCTCTTTATCGCCGTATTCATTAATGTTCGGATTAATGGTGAAGTTGGATTTCCAGGTCTTGTCGGTTAGGAAAGATTCCCCTTCCTTTGTTGTATTCTCGCCTGAAAAATTTTCTTCATTTAGGGCGCCGTCCTCATCATTTATTGTTGCATTCTCCGCAGGATCTGCTCCTACCAAAAGTTTCTTATACAGGTCCACCATTTCCTTGGGTGTACCTTCTGCATACTTCTGCCCCTTATTTAAAAGCACCACCCGATCGCAGTATCTGGAAATGCTTCCCAGGTCATGGCTTACGAAAAGAATGGTCTTCCCCTGCTCCTTAAAGTCCATAAACTTCTGATAGCATTTGGATTGAAAGAAAACATCTCCCACGGAAAGAGCCTCGTCCACAATGAGAATCTCCGGCTCAATATTAATTGCCACCGCAAAGGCCAGTCGCACAAACATACCGGAGGAATACGATTTAACAGGCTGATTAACGAAATCCCCAATGTCCGCAAAAGATAAAATATCCGGAAGTTTCTCATCGATTTCCTGACGGCTGAATCCCATCATGGTACCATTTAAATAAATATTTTCCATGCCGGTATATTCCTGATTGAACCCGGCGCCCAATTCCAAAAGAGCGGATATCCGACCGTTAATATTGACCTGCCCTTCTGTGGGACTCAGCACACCGGTAATAATTTTAAGAATGGTGGATTTTCCGGCACCATTGGTACCGATAATTCCGATGCACTCTCCTTTTTTTACATCAAAAGAAAGATCCCTAAGAGCATAGTGCGGATGCCCCTTAGGAGTCCTGCTTAAATGAAAAGCATCAATTAAGCGATCCTTATTCCGATCGTATAATTTATATACTTTCGATACATGTTGAACTTCTATTGCCTTATTATCCTGCATAACGTTTCTCCAGGCTTACAGTACGTCTGCCAAATGAGGCTTCAGCCTCTTAAAAACAAATCTACCAAATGCAAAAATCAAAATTGTAATGCACCAAAATACCAAGGACTCTGTGGGCCGTTGCCAAAATGCCACCTGATCAATAAGAGAATCTCTGTAGCCTATAACCACATAATACATGGGATTTAATTTTAAAATCACCTCTACCCAATGCATGGAAGAAAAATCAACGCTCTGAATATTCCACATAATGGGAGTCATCCACATAAGCACCTGCAGCAAAATATTAATCACCTGTGTCAAATCGCGGAAAAAGGACACGAGTGCAGATGTCATATAGATAATACCAAGTCCTAATATAAACATACAGAAAGAATAATATAACATTTGTACGGTGTATAAATTCGGCAGATTCCCATAAAGCCCATAAAGCACAACCGTAAAGGCCAAAAAGAAAAAATGGACAAAAAGTCCGGAAATACTTTTTACCACCGGCAAAATCTCTATATCAAAAACCACTTTTTTCACAAGGTAAGAATACTCTAAAAACGTATTGGTACCGGAATTAATCAAATCCGAAAAATAAAACCAGGGCACCAATCCTGCAATGAGCCAAAGCACATAAGGCACCTCAATACCTGATCTGGTAGAAGCTGCTCCCACAGGAAGGGCCTTTTGAAAAACAAACCAGTAAATCAGCACCGTAGTAACCGGTTGAACAAAAGCCCAAAGAATTCCAAAATAAGATCCGGCAAACTTTGCTTTAAAGTCGTTTTTGGCCAGTCCCCAGATTAAATTTTTATTTTGGCGAATTTTATCAATCATATTTTTTACCATGTCACCTAATTTGTAAGGAAAAATCTGCCACTTCCAAAGAAAGGTTTGGACTATAATAGGGATCTCCTTTGGTATAATACTCCGGCCAACGGCTGCGAAGAAGTGCTCCCTCTCTTTCAAAGCGTTCTTTCTTTTCCGGGGTATCCTCGTATCCTCTGGACTTGGATTCAAAATGATATGCCTCAGCCCAGGGAGTATATACATTAAGATATCCTGCCGCACGAAGTTTCAAGCAAAAATCCACATCATTAAAAGCCACTGCAAAATCTTCTGTAAGACCGCCCACTTCCAGGAACTTACTCTTAGCCACCATAAGACAAGCGGCAGTAACTGCGGAATAATTCTGAGTACAAATAATCCGCTGCAGCATGCCGTGGTTCCCCCAGGGAATTCCAACAAAGGCGTGACCCGCCAGATTTCCATATCCTATAACAACTCCAACATGCTGGATAGTATCATCATAATAATAAAGTCTGGCACCCACAGCTCCCACATCAGAACGCATGGCATATCCCAGCATCTCCTCCAGGAACCCGTTGCTGATTAACTTGGTATCATTATTTAAAAGCAGAAGGTACTCTCCGGCAGCCTCCTTCGCGCCGAAGTTATTAATGGCAGAATAATTAAAGGCACCTTCATAATAAATAACCTTCACCCGGGAATCTGCCTTCTGCAACTTCTCATAGAAATCGAAAGTTTCCTGTTCCTCGCTGTTATTCTCAATAATCACAATCTCATAATTTGGATAATCATTTTTTTGAAACACCGACTGAATACATGCTTCCAGCTCAGCAATATGATCCTTATTGGGAATCAAAATAGATACAAGCGGCTTTTCTTTCCAATCATACCGAATACGATATATGGTACCATAGTCTGTCGTTTCAGCATGAGCAGGAATTCCTGTCCTCTTAAAGTGAGCATCTATTGCCTTGCGTCCTGACTCTATAACATACGGCTTCGCTTCCAAGCTAAGAGCAGTTGACGCAGATGAAATTCTCCAGTGATACAATACCTTCGGAATATGGTATATCTTCCGCGCCTTTTCCACACAACGAAGCGTTAAATCATAATCCTGAGATCCATCATATTCTTCATTTAACCATCCAACAGTATCAAGCAGGTCTTTTCGAACCACAAAAAGATGGGAGATATAATTTCTGCTCCGAAGAAAATCCATCGAAAAATCCGGTTTCATCAAAGGCTCTCGGCGTCGTCCCGACTCATCTTCCACCTTATCCTGATCCGAATAAATTACATCAATTTCCTCATCTGAATGAATAGATCTTACCACCTGATACACCGCTTCCGGCGAAATAATATCATCGTGGTCCATAAACGCCACCCACTGACCTGTTGCCATTTCAATGGCACGATTGGTGTTTTCCGCTATTCCATAATTAAAATCGAGTTTCTTATACTTAATCCGGGAATCCCTTTTCAGAAGTTTCTCAACGTATTCCTCGTTCGGCGTCTGCCCATTATCATCTGCCCCGGCATCCGCAAGACAAAGTTCCCATTTCTCATAGGACTGGTTCTGAACCGATGCAATCATTTCTTTCAACTGCCGGGGATTGGTTCGATACAAAGGAATCACAATAGAAACCTTCGTATTCCACCCCTGCTTTATAGCCTCTTCTCTTTGTCGAAGCAACGCCTTTTTGTGTGGCTCATTCTGACGTATCCATATTTTATAGTAATCTTTATAACGGGATGGATGGATAATTCTGATAATATAATTCTTGATTCCCTGACGAAATCCTGCTCTTCGTCTTTTTTGACGAATCAGGGCGGCATCAAACAGAATCTCCTCCTCTAAGCCGGATGGAGTTGTAAATAACAAGGTGTAATTTTTTGTATTCTTCCCTTCCACAGAGACCTCAAATCCCACCTTACGATCTCTCTCTACGTCAGAATACATCCTGGTCACATCAACTCTTTCCAATCGCCGAATATTCCCTCTGGCATTTTGAATCTGTATCTCTACTTGTTCCGAATCCACTGCCCATCCGTGGACCTTCTGTCCGTTTCCGCTGAAATCAATATAATCTATACATACGTCCATATACGTTTCCTTTTATGAAGCCATAAATTCTTTGATTTGCCGCTCCATAATCTCATTGATACCTTCCTCATTTGCATGATTAAGGTAGACCTTCGTAAATTCCACCGTTTTTTCCAAAGCCTGATCCACATGCCAGGTAGGACGCCAGCCAAAAGTCGCCTTTACAAGACTGGTGTCAAGTTTCAGGAAATTTGCTTCATGAGGCGCATTCGGATCTCTTTCCACCCGGGAAGAAAATCCCTCGCCATAATATTTGGCATAGTATTCTACCAACTCTCCGGTAGTAACACAGTCGCAATCATCGGGACCTACGTTATAAAATCCGGCCAGGCTGTGATTCTCCTCTTGCTTTGCCGCAATGGTTAAATAAGTAAACAGCGGCTCCAGCACATGCTGATAGGGCCGGGTGGAATCCGGATTACGTATAATTAAGGTCTCACCCTTTTCACAAGAACGAACACAGTCGGGAATAATGCGGTCTGCCGCAAAATCACCGCCGCCAATTACATTTCCGGCCCGTGCCGTAGACACCGCTACCGGAGCATCCTTTTCATTCTGACCAAAGAAGGAATTTATATAAGAATGTGTTACCAGCTCCGAGCAGGACTTGGAATTGGAATAAGGATCAAATCCATCCAAAGGCTCATTTTCGCGATAGCCCCAGTGCCACTCATTATTGTGATATACCTTATCTGTGGTAACATTTAAAAAGCTCTTAACACAGGGGTGCAAACGCACTGCCTCGCAAATATTTACGGTACCCATGACATTAGTCTCATAAGTCATGCGAGGCTCCTTGTAAGAAGTCCGCACAATGGGCTGAGCTGCCAGATGAAGAACAATCTCCGGCTGCACTTCATCGAAAGTCTTCATTAATAAATCAAAGTCCCGGATATCTCCAATGACATGATGCATCTTCTGACTAAGACCTGCCAGATTAAAAAGAGAAGGCTCCGTAGGAGGTTCGAGAGAATATCCCGTCACCTCAGCTCCTGCCATGAGCAAAATCTTGGAAAGCCAGGCACCTTTAAATCCGGTATGGCCTGTCAATAAAACTTTTTTACCTTTGTAAAATTCTAATATTTCTTGATTGTTCATTGTATACTTCCTTAACCCAACTTATACACAGTCCATAACTGCATGAAACCCAATAGAAAAACAATACACATAAACGCTTGAGAGCATCCTATCGAATGACGTTCCACGAAAGAAGATCTACCCTCTGCACTCTTTGCCAGATATACACTCACCATCATCAGAGAAAAATACGTAAAAGTATATGTCCGGCTGCTGGATCCGTAAATTGTGGGTAAAAATCCCATGGCTACCGTCGTACCGATTCCTGCCCAAACCAGTACCAGGCACAAAAGCATTCTTGTAAAATTCTCATTCTTATATGTATCGATAATCACCTTACTGATAACAAGTAGCAGCAGAACGCCTACTCCCAGTATGATATAAACCTTCTTCTTGGTCCAATCCACTTCGTAAATCACTGCATCCGGCACCGCAACAGTCCAAAACTGATCACCGCTGACTCCGCCTACCGCCAATGTCGCAAGAACAACCTTCAGCAATCTGGAAGTCGAATATAAAAAGGCGCAGATAAGAACCATCACCAGCATCAAATCGAAGACGCGATTATCTTCCAGATAAAAATAATGCATTGCCCTGTTAATTCCCAGAAAAACCTTATCTATGGCACTTAAGTTTTCGTATCCCGGGAACCATACCGCTGTCTCATTACTGACACGCCCTGCATTTCCCGGCGCATCCAGCACAAAAAGCATTTCAGCTACGGAAAGAACAAAACCGATTACACCTGTAATGAACACCTTATAATTAGTATGATAATACCCAATCACCAATGCTGCCAACACGCAGGTCATAAGCATACAAAGCATCTCATGATTAATTGCTGTAACATAGCTGACGTAAAACAGCACATAATGATACCATCGACCTTCCTGCTGGTAGATTTTACGCATCATACACATAGCAAAAGCCGCAAAAAATACCGGCCACACATAGGTCATAGTAGTACATACCCAGCCTGCGGTATTCTGTGACATAATATCAAATAAAAGCACTGCAACAAAAGCCACATTACGAACTGCACCCTTTGCCCCTGCAATATACATAAACATAAAAGGAATCAATATAAGCATTCCTGCATCTATGACCCGCCATACCATTGCAGGAGCATGCAAAATCCCCCAACCAATCAGTTCCTGCATATACCGTGCGCTCCATGTGTTATAACGGTAAACTGCCCACTCAATAGCCGACCCGAAGGATGCCATATTTTGCTGATTTACCGTATAATCCGCATTATCCACTGTCATCACAAGATGCATAAATATCACCGAAAGAGCATACCCCAGGGATGTTAATGCAAAAAACTTATCGTCAAAAAACTCCTTTAAACGTTCCATCATTCTTCCTCTTGATTAAAATTTAATCGCTCCTCTTCAATGACCAGCGGACGGTTCATTAACCGCTGATTGATGCTCAAAATATATTCACCCATTAATCCCAGGAACAACAGAATCAAACCGCCCAGGAAAAAGATACCAACAACTACAGGCGCCATACCGGCATCAAAATTATTCCAGTTTAAAAGTTTCATCACAAGATACACAATACCCACAACGAAACTTACCACCGCAGAAAGGACACCGATAAATACCCCCAGGCGTAAACCAATCTTGGTATAGGATGTAATACTTAACATGGCCGCATCATAAAGGGTATACCAGTTATTGTGAGTCTTTCCCGCACGTCGCTGGGGCTGCTCATACTCCATCTCATAACGCTTGTAACCAAGTTCCGCAACAATTCCCCGGATAAAAGGAATGGGGTCCTTCAAATCCCGCATGACCTGGACAAAAGACTTATCATACAGTCCAAATCCTGTAAAATGCTCAATCATTTCCACGTCAGAGAAACGTTTCAACGCTTTATAATACACAGAACGCAGAAAATACATAACGGGATTTTCCTTGCTGGAACTCTTAATTGCAGAGACAATCATATATCCCTCTTCCCACTTTTCAACGAATTTGGGAATCATCTCGGGAGGATCCTGAAAATCACAACAAATAGTAATGGTACAGTCTCCTGTGGTTTGTAAAATTCCATAATAAGGAGAATTAAACTGTCCGAAATTCCGCACATTAAAAATTGCCTTCACATGAGGATCTTCCTGACACATCTGGCGAATATAAGGACGGGTCATATCGGAAGAGTCATTATCAATAAATAAAATCTCGTAATCGTATTTCGGCAGATCACGGGTTAAAACCTCCGTTACCGCAGCCTTAATTTCCCGAACATTTTCCTCCTCGTTATAACAAGGAATCATAATACTGATTTTTTTCTTTTTATTATCGGTCATTTTCTTTCACCCACTGAATTGTTTCTTTAATTCCTTCCTCAAAAGAATACTTTGGTGTAAATCCGGTATCTTGGGCCAATTCCGAAATATCTGCACACAAATACATTACCTGCTTCGGGCCATAGGGAACCTCCCCTATTCCCAATGCAAGATTTGAATCCACCGAGTCCCGAAGAATCTCTATATATTCACGCAAGGGACGCACCTTCCCGGATCCGATTGGATAAATCTTATGATCCTCTCCGAACTGCGCAATCAAAAGCATGGCTCTTGCAGCATCTTTATTGTAGAGATAATCCCACTGCTGCTCTCCCTTAGTCAGGGCAGGAATCTCCCCGGCGAAAAGTTTACGGATGGTGGAGGTAATCATGGTCAGTTCCCCATCATAGGGACCATAGATACTTAGGATTCTGGTCCAGATATGCTCTATTCCCAGTTTCTCACATTCCACCCGGGTCATTTCTCCGGCACAAAGCTTGGCCATGCCATATCCGTTTTCCGGAAAGGCAGGCGTCTCAGCGGAAAGAGCGCCTTCCACCCGACCATACTCTGCCTGGGATCCCGCGCCGATATACACCTTAGCACCCATTCGCTTTGCCAAATGCACCGCATCCAAAGCATAGCGAATGTTTTGAGTCTGAAGCTGCATATCATTGCGACCGTCACCAATGGTTGCCGCCCAGCCGAAGTGAAAAAATGCATCCACCGGACCGTCGCTTACCGCCTTCCGGATAACCTCTTCCGAAGCGTTTTCCATCTCACATAGGTCCAGTTCCAAAACTTTCACCAGAGGATGCTTAGGCACCCGGGCAATCCGGGAAGATCCCGGGCGGCAAATAGCCAGTACCGCAATATTTTCTTCGATACAGTGATTCATTAAGGCAATGCCGATAGCCCCGGTAGGACCCGTAATGGCAATACGCTTGATTTCTCGTTTCATTTTACTCTTCCACCATGGGAACAATCATGATTTGCTCCAATTCTTCCTTAGGAAGGAAAGGTGCCAAATCTTCCAGGGGAGGACTAACCAGTGTTCCGTCCTCTAACCGTTTGGTGCTGCTCTTAGGCTCCCAAACCTGCTTCGTATCGGTGAAAATCTCACAGAATACAGGGCCGTCCATAGCCAATACCTGATCCACCACCTTTTTCATTTCCTCATTGCTATGAGCAGAAAAATACGGATACTCAAATGCTTCGGCAATCTTCTCGAATTTCGGAAAGGAAACATCTGCGGACTCCGGTCCGATACCAACCTTGGTATGCTCAGAGAACAAATTGGTCTGGGTAATACGAATGGAATGATATCCGTTATTATTAATCAGGAAAATCTTTATCGGAAGTTTATTAGTCATAATGGTCTGGAGTTCCTGAAGATTCATCATGATACTTCCGTCACCTTCCAGGCAAATAGTATTGCGACGTCCGCCACCGATACAAGTTCCCACAGCTGCCGGAAGACCATAGCCCATACTGGCCACTGCACTGTTATTGGCCATACGGCTGCCTTTCTGAATCTCATAAGTCTGGTTACCAACTACACAGCAGGCACCGTTTGAAACTGCTGTCAGGGAATTCTCCGGCAAACGGCTGCTTAAATATTTTACAAAGGCATATACATTAGCCGTGGATCCATTCTCCTCCCACTGGCGAGGCTGTACCACAGGATACTTCTCTCTCCAGGAGATACAGGTATCCAGCCACTCCTTATTGGTATTTACGGGAGCCACAGCCTTTTGTTCCATTTTGGTAAGGAAATCTTTTGCGTCAGCCCACACCGGATACTCCACATGAATGGTATGTTTCTTTAACTCTGCCGGATCGATATCCACCATAATTACCTCGGCTTCTCTGGCCCAGGTCTTCCAGTTATATCCCACCTGACGAATGGAAATACGAGTTCCCACCGCAAGAATCAAATCCGCATTCTGGATAGCCCAGTTACCGGGACGGTCTCCCATATTTCCGGCGCGTCCGCAATACAAAGGATGATTATTTTCAATTAAATCCACTGCATTCCAGTAAGTCACAATGGGGATGTTTAACTTTTCTGCCACGGAACGGAATGCATCATAGGCTCCGGATAAACGAATGCCATAACCGGCATGAAATACGGGACGCTTTGCATTCTTTATCTTGGAAAGAATTTCCTCAACGACTTCTTCTGAAACAGCAGGAGGCAGATTTGCATCATCTTCTGCAGGATCATAACCGCGAAGTTCATCCGTTTCGATATATCCACCCTGGTAATTTACCGGAATATCAATCCATACCGGACCGGGACGGCCTGTGGTAGCAAGATGCCACGCCTTCTCCAGAGCATAGCGAATCTCCTTGGGATCTTCGATCATGGTGGCATACTTAGTCATGGGCTCTACACTTTTTACAATGTCATACTCCTGATCCCCCACTGCTCTTAAGGGATGTCCCTCGGTAAACTGAGAAGTATAACGAGCCGTAGTGTCATAGCGTACCTGGCCGCTAATAATAAACATAGGAATGGAATCCAACCATCCACCAAGAACTCCGGTTAATGCATTGGTTCCTCCCGGACCGGTGGTAACACAAACCGCCGCAATGCGATTATCTAACCGTGCATAAGCCTCTGCCGCAATGGCACAGGCCTGCTCATGATGGTTATAGGTCACCTTTAACCCATCCTTATGACCAAGTGCATCGTTTAAGTGCATGGCTCCGCCTCCCACGACGGAAAAGCAATCTGTTACACCATGGTCAACTAAAAAGTCTGCCACATAATCTGCTAATCTCTGTTTCATATTTTCCCCCTTATTGATTCACTGCCTCAGTAATTACCTGCGCCATATAGTCAATCATCTCATCGGTCATTCCCGGATATACACCTACCCAGAAGGAATTATTCATAATATACTCTGTCTGAGAAAGATCTCCCACTACACGGTATGCATCCGTTCCCCGAATCTGATCAAAGCAGGGATGCTTGATTAAGTTACCGCTGAACAGAAGTCTGGTCTGTACGTTGTGATCCTCTACATATTTTGTAACATCATTCCGGTTCACTCCGCTTTCCGGCTTTACGGAAATCAGGAAACCAAACCAGGAAGGCTCGGATCCTTCTGCAGGCTCCGGAAGGATCAGCTTATCTGCAACAGGTAGAAGTGCCTTATGAAGACGATCCCAGTTATGGCGGCGACGCTCAATAAAGGAGGGGAACTTCTTCAGCTGCTCAACGCCAACTGCTGCCTGAAGATCCGTTACCTTTAAGTTGTAACCGAAGTGACTATAGGTATACTTATGATCGTATCCCTTAGGAAGCTCGCCGTACTGACCGTCAAAACGATGTCCGCATACGCCATCATGTCCGGAGGGGCAAATGCAGTCTCTACCCCAGTCACGGTAGGATAAAATCAAACGATGCAGCTGAGGATTGTTGGTATATACGGCACCGCCCTCTCCCATGGTCATATGATGGGGCGGATAGAAAGAGCTGGTTCCAATATCTCCCCAGGTACCGGTAAACCGGGTCTCCCCGTCAATAGTGTACTTAGTACCCAAAGCATCACAGTTATCCTCTACCAACCAGAGATTATGCTTATCACAGAAAGCACGAACCGCTTTAAGATCGAAAGGATTACCTAAGGTATGAGCAATCATAACTGCCTTGGTCTTAGGACTTAAAGCCTCCTCCAACGCATTTACATCAATATTGTACTGAGGAACGGTTACATCCACGAACACAGGAACCGCACCATACTGAAGAATGGGAGTAACCGTAGTCGGGAATCCACAGGCTACGGTAATTACCTCATCGCCTCTTTTGATCTGACGCTCGCCTAATTCCGGCGCCGTCAATGCAGTAAATGCAATAAGATTCGCAGAGGATCCGGAGTTTACCAGATGCGCCCACTTTACACCAATCCATTTTGCGAAGTCCTTTTCAAAAGCATCGGAAAAACGACCGGTGGTCAGCCAGAAATCCAAAGTAGCATCCGTTAGAGACTGCATTTCCTTCTCATCATATACACGGGATGCATAGGAAATACGATTTCCGGGCTTGAATTCCTTATCCTGCTCCGGCTTCTTAAAATCCTTATAATATTCTGCAACCAGAGCCTTTATCTGCTCTCTTGCTTCTTCTTCGCTATTCCAGTTTGACATACTTTACTCCTTTTCTTTACCCATTGATTAATTCCAGGTCTTCCAGGGCGCCTTGCCCTTAGCCCACATTTTTTCCAGCATATTTTTCTGCTGCATGGTATCCATACACTGCCAGAAGCCGTTATGATTATAGGACATTAACTCGCCCTCTTTGGAAATGGGCTCCAGCACGTCCTTCTCAAAAACTGTCTCATCGCCTTTTTTAATATAGTCAAAAATCTTAGGCTCCAGCACCATATATCCGGCATTAATAGGAAGTCCGTCCATGGACCGTTTCTCACGGAAAGAACGAACCGCACCGTCTGCATCCAAATCCAGCACGCCCTTTTCCTGCTCCACTGTAACCGATGTAAGGGTGGCCAGCTTGCCATGGCTCTGATGGAACTCCAGCAGTTTCTGAATATCTACATCACAGACACCGTCACCATAGGTCAGCATAAAAGGCTCGTCTCCGATATATTTCTGAACCCGGGCCACACGACCTCCCGTCATGGTATCCAGTCCCGTGTCCACCACGGTAACCTTCCAAGGCTCCGTATGCTTATCGTGAACGGTCATTTTATATTCTTCTGTCAGATCAAAGGTAATATCCGACGTATATAAAAAGTAGTTCCGGAACCACTCTTTAATAATCTGCTGCTTGTATCCGGCACAAATAATAAACTCATCAAATCCGTAATGTGAGTACTCCTTCATAATATGCCAAAGGATAGGCATACCTCCCACCTCAATCATAGGTTTCGGCTTATATTCAGACTCTTCGGAAATACGAGTTCCCCGGCCTCCTGCCAGTAATACTACTTTCATAATTTCTCCTTCCTCAATTCATCCTCTGAAAAAGACGACAACACATAATTATACACTATTTCCAGTTCCTTGTCCCAGGAAGTTTCTTCCACATAAGAAAGACCATTTTTTCGCTTTGGGGAAAGCTGTTCCTTATGCTCCAAATAATACTGCATAGTAGATGCAATCTCTACCGGATCACTTCCCACCAAAATGGAATTTTCATCATTTACCATCCAGGCATTATTCTCTCCGGCATTGGTAAGACATACCGATCCGGAAGCCATAATCTCCGTAGGCAAAAGAGATATATTGGTAGCAGATAGAACAAAACAAAAATCGCACTGCCCATATACGGCGGACATTTCATCCAGCCCCAGGACTCCCAGATTCTCATACAAAAAATCAAACCGGTAACCGTCAAACTCCTGCCCTGCCATCCGGACCTGAATCTCCATATGCCGGGCAAGTTCTTCCAGCGCCAGCACCGCTATATCAAAAGCCCGGCGCTCCGTGTGGGGTCTGGCATATAAAAAGATACGATTTACATCATCCTTTTTCTCATGTACCCGATACAACTCCTTATCATAGGAAAAGCCAAATCCGCAAGTATCCATGCCATACTCGTCTCGCAGTTTCTCATCCAGCCAATGGCCGGCTGTAATCCCCCGGAACCCGAATCGGTATGTATTCTCTGCCAAAAGGTACTCGCTTCCCCTGGGATAAAAATACGGTTCAAAATCCTGTACAAAATAAAACTTGGAAATGCAGTTATTAAAATTCCGAAGGACGTATGCAGTCTGCCAGGAAGTAGCCACCACGCCGTGAGCAAACTTCATATCATCCGCAGAAGCATAAATCTCATCCCCTACATCAAATCCATAATCACGGTTAATAATATTTTTCATATCTTCTGTGGACGCATTTTTATTGCCTCCATAGATATAGATTCGATTCCGAATTCCTTTCTTCTGCAAATAAGAAATGGTCCGAAAAATCGTCCGGTGTCCTCCCAGCCCCGGCCCGAAGGGCGGGATAATCCAGGCAAGGCTATAGGAGCCTGCCGGCTGCGCCTCATACTCCTCTTTTGAAAAAGGAATCTCCCGGCGATCCATGACAAAATCATACCTCTCCGTCATGGTCTCATCACTATTTAAGGAAAGACTTTTCTCTAATCGATATCCGTATTTTGCTAATTGTTTTTCAAGAATTTTCCGAAGGGAACTCTTTAAACTCATATAAATATCCTTTTCTTAAGAGATGAGAGTATAATCTTCTCCATCCAAAGACAGGTTGGGATTATAATAAGGATCACCATTTTCCAATATCTCTGTCCATCGCATCTGAAACAGTTGAATCTCTTTATTAAATCTCTTTACCTTTTCTTCTGTGTCTTCCTGTCCACGGGACTTGGATTCATAGTGATATAAAACTGCCTCAGGCTCATATACCACTAAATATCCTTCTTTTCTTACCTTCAGGCAGAAATCAATGTCATTAAACGCCACCGCGTATTCTTCTTCCAAACCACCCACTTTATCAAAGGCTTCTTTCTTTACCAAAAGGCAGGCTGCCGTCACAGCGGATAAATCCTGAGCGCACAAGTTCCGGAAGAAATATCCCTGATCGTGACAAGGTTTGTCATGAAAGGCATGTCCGGCCACGCCGCCCAACCCTATGATAACCCCGCCATGCTGCATGGTATCATCGGGATATAAAAGTTTTGCACCTACAATGCCTACATCCGCTCTCCTCGCCACATCCATCATGCGCTTTAAAGCATCCTTGGAAAGAATTTCCGTATCATTATTTAATAGAAGATAATACTCTCCCCGGGCAAATGTAGCACCGTAATTATTAATAGCGGAATAATTAAAGCCGCCTTCATAATATACAATCTGAAGTTTCCCTTTCAGACGCTGATCCTTCTGCAAGGTATCGTAGTACACAAAGGTAGACTGCTGTGTACTGTTATTCTCTATAAGAATGATCTCAAAATTCTGATAAAGATTATTATTTAGAAGACTCTCAATACATTTCTCCAAATCATCTATGTGATCTTTGTTGGGGATAAGAATGGAAAGCAAAGGCTCCTGCCCCGGCCATTCATAGTTGGCGCGATAAAGGCCAAACTTCTGCCCCATCTCCACCTTTGCCGGAATTCCAAGACGCTTATAATGGGCCTCCACTGCTTTACAGCCATTCTCAAAGGCGTATCGCTTGCTCTCCGGATTCATAGATGTAGAGCCCAAATAAAATCTCCAGTGGTATAAAATCCGTGGAATATGATAAACCCTCTTTGCCGCCTCCACACACCGCAAAATAAAATCGTGGTCCTGAGCTCCATCATAAATGCTTTCGAAGCCCCCCACCTTTTCCTTAATTTCTCTGGAAAAAACAAACATATGACAGATATAATTGACACTGCATAACAGATCTATATTCATATCTGATTTGAAATGAGGATCAAAAAGCTGACCCGTCTTCTCATCCAGTTTATCCTCATCGGTATAAATCACATCAATCAACGGATCATCATTTAATGCCTTGACACACTCATACAAAGCTGCCGGATCAAACAAATCATCATGATCTCCCAGCACAATATAATCTCCGGAGGCCATGGAAATTGCTGCGTTGGTATTGCCGGCGATTCCTTTGTTTTCGCCCAAAAAGATATATTTTACCTTAGAAGAAACTCCCTGCTTTTCTGCAAAAGCAACTACCTGACCTTGCAATGCATCTGTTTGTGATCCGTCCGCCAGGCAAAGTTCCCAGTTGGAATATGTCTGTTCACAAACAGACTGAATCATTGCCTTTAAATATTCCGGCTTTGTATTGAACAAAGGAACCACAATACTAAACAACGGAGCAAGCAAAAATTTTTCCATCCGTTGTCTTTCATAAACCTCCGGCCCATATCCGTATTTTTCCAGATATTCCTGATATTTAAGACGGCGTTTAGCCTCTTCATCATCCTTGTAGTGAAAAAAGTCATAGACTCTTCCCATTGTTTCCTTTAAGCCATTTCGCCGAAAGTAACGAAGCCCTCTGAACAGAAGCGATTCATTCCTTCCTTCCATTTCTCCCCGACGCAAATCACTGAATTTCGCATCATATCGAAAATCCCCCTGACGCCCCTTCACACGAATTGACAGGTCGGAATGTCCTCCATCTTCAATGGTGATTTCCACTCCCGGCTCGTAACCTTTCGGAAGTTCTGTATAAACAGCTGCAACATCCGGCCGAGGGCTTCTGCTTACCTCGGCTGCTACTTCTCCACCATCGCAGTAAACAGAAATTTCTTCTTCTCCATTTTCTGCCAGCCACCCTGTAAGAATAAGGTTTCCATCCTGAGTACGGGCCGAATCTATATGGATTGGATTTTTCTTCCAAATCTTCTTCAAAAAGGACGCATCAATATTTAAATAATATTCCGGATGCACCTTACTGCCATAAATCTGCAGAGGCTTCTTTCCTATTTCTATAAGTTCCAACTCCAAAACAAAATTCGTATGATTTTTATTGTAGGGAACCCGCTGTGCTCGGAGTTCCTCCATGCTTAAAATGCGGTACTCAAAAGGCACCTCACTTCCTTCATATACAATACGAATTCCGGAGGCGTCCTGGACCACGCTGTGAACGGTCAGATAAATCAGAAGATGATTTTCTTTATAAAGGTGAAGTCTCAAAAGTCGTATGTCAAAGAACTTCTCGACCTGCTTTTCACTGATTTTCATCCGATATTTATCCTCACTTTTTAATCATTTCATTTTTTACAACAGCAAAAAGTTTCTTGACCTGCGGCCAATACAACACAAGGCAAATCACCGTATCCAAAACAAAGTAAAGAACAAATGCCACAAGGCCGGTGTACTTCCTGGATACAAAAAATGCCAGATAAACCGCTGCAATTACAATATACCGCCGCAAGCTTTCCTTAACCGGAACATGTATCTCCCTGGCAAAATAAAATTCCGTAACCGCATACCAAAGGACAAAAGAAAGGAAACTGGCCCAGGCAATGGATTCCATGGACCGAAAGATCAAATACGCAATTACATTGGCTACAAAAGACAACACAATAGCAAAAATATTATTTTTCGAAAAGTCCATGACACGTTTTAAAACTTTAAAGAAATTACCTCCCACCAAAAGAATCAGAACTCTGAAAATAATCGTTCCGAATAAGATCGCAGTAATTTCCATACTGTCAATATAATTAGGCAACCAAATCTCAACGATAAATTTTGCAACAAAATAACCCAGCAGCGAATAGGATGCCAGAATCGTAAGAAAGTCGCTCATTAAAGTATAGTACTCATCATAGCGATCGGAATCTGCCCGCACCAAATAGGGATATACCATGTTGGAAAAGGCTGCAATCACCCAATAAATAACCGTAAGAATAGACGTGGCAAAAGAATACAAAGCAAAGTCCGAAATTGAAAATAAATTCTGCACAAAAATACTATCAATTCCAATAATAATGGTTGCCACAAATTCACTGAGCATAATGAAAAAACCGCTCTTAAAAAGGGCCGGGACCTCGCCCTTCTCCGGATTTTCATCCTTGCCCCAGACAATAAAGGAATTCTGACGCATAACCATAATCAGCGCCAGAAGATTTACGATTGTCATGAGTACCAGGACAATCTGGTAATAATACAGCCTGGTTACGCAAACCATAATCACCATAAACAGTTGAGACATATTCATGACAAAGGTCACAACACTGTCCTGGACAAATCGTTTTGTAAACTGATTAATGGATGAGTAAAACCACTTGATGTTAATCAGAGGAATATTAATGATGACAAAAATATAAGATACAATCTCGTTAGTATCGGAAGGACGGGCCACAAACAAAATCACACTGAGAGCAATCACCACCAGAAGCTGCACCAGATACATAATCTTTGCAAATCGCCGGAAGATCCCTAGTGGAATCTGATCCACATCCAAATGCCCATACTTTAAATAAATGCCGTTTACAAAGCCAAAATGAAACACTCCGGCATAGGAAACATACAGCATATAAATACGGAAGTATGCGTATCCTTCCACGGACATATACTTTGTAAAAACAAATCCCATAATCAGGGAAACCAGAATGGTGGCCAGATTACTGGTCACCACCATGATTACATTTTGTTTATTACTATGATTGCCTTTTTCCATGAATAAACTCCACTACCAATTCACCAATATTCAAAATACATACTGCATCCATAAGCACATAAGCTCCTGCCAGATACATATAAGTTATAGCCGGACACGCCGTAAGCTCCGTCACGGCAATACCGAGACAAAGCACAAAAATGCTCAACAGGAACCCCAGGGAAATCAACCAAAAATTCACCATGGATGTATCCTTTTTCTTAAGACGCCATACGAACAAAACTGTATTGGCAGCAAATGAAATAAGTCCTAGTACGTCCGCTATTCGCAAAAGCGAAGATGACACATCGTTAATACTATTACAAAACGTAATCGCCGTAAGCCCCTTGGCATTACTTTCTTCAAATACGGCTTCTTCGTAGTAGTAATCCAAACGTCCCAAAAATCCGCTTTGATCAAAAGAATAATCCATAGTATTGCTTAAGAGCGTACGTCCCAGTAAGTTCCCGTCTGCATCATACACTGCCAAATACACCTGGGAGTCTTGGAGATCTTCCTCCGTAAGCTGTAACCGAAACCGACACTTATCCGCCCCCTCGTAAGTATCTCCGTATACTTCTTCCACGTCTTCACTTTTGTATAATCTAACAGACTTAATCAAGGATCCATCAGCTGTTTCTGCCTGAAGAGTCCGTTCACCAATATCACCATCTTCTTCAAGAATCCATCCGGCAATAAAATAATCGCCCTTTTCCAACTGGTACAAAATCAACCCGTTGGTAATATTATCCATATTCTGAATCGCTGCATTCACACCATCATCTGTACCAATTTCCACATACACATCTGTCGCGGTAATTTGAGAATGACGAATCACCTCTCTGAAAGCTTTAAACGTAGTTTGAACAAGTTTCAAAATATGATCCGGAGAATCCACATAATAATCAGCAGCAACCGAAGACTCTTCCAGTACCAGGGTACCGTCTTCTACACACGCCATAAGTTCATCATAAACATTCTTATAGAACTCATTCGCTGTCTGAGGATCATCATAAACTCCTGACTCATAAAAACCGGATGCCAGGGCCCAGCCAGTCCACCCTGCCTCAACCTCTCCGTCATCAGGATGGGTATCATACTCTGAATATTCATCCAGGGTATCCAGCACATCCTCTTCCGTCTCCGCCAAAGTCGGTGATAAACTACAAAGTTCTTTAAATGTGGATACCGTTAAATCAATCAGTTCCGAATCATTATCTTCATCCTCCACGGATGTAAGAAGATCAAGTACGGGAGCATAGTATTCGACGGAGTTGCATCCGTAGGTCGCCATATTCATAGCATATACGCCGCCCTTAAATGCAACAATTCCAACAAGAGGCATCATAAGGAGAACTGCCCGAAGAAGCACTCCTCGATGGGACTTTGATTTCTTCCGATTAGATATCAAGGTCAGGAGAGCCACCAAAAGCACAATGCCTGTAAAGGGCAGAATCCAAACCGCATCCGACTTAGTAATAAAATACATGCCAACGGCAACAAATCCAATAAAGGCCCACAGAATATTCCGCTTCAGGCTTTTCTCATAAATATCAAAGTATAAACATATAATTGCACCAAAAGCCCAGAGCAAAAGCACCAGGCCAAAACCGTTACGATATACTCTCTGCCCCACATGCCAGGAACTTAAGAGGGGATTAAATACCAATCCCAAATATACGAAGAATAATACCCACCGGTTACTGCAAATATTCCGAAGAGCATAAATAAAAAACAAGGCTCCCAGAATATACAAGAATGTGGTGGCTCTAATCAAAGGAAGATGTGCCACTTTAAGGCATGCCAGATAAATAGAAAATCCCACTTCCTTAACAAAGGTATATGCATCAAAGGTCCCGGTCCATTGTCCGGAAGCAATGGTCCCTGCCCACCGGGTAAGCAAGCCATCGTCCGCAGCGGCAAGAGGCGCTGCCGCCAGGGGCAGATTCCAAATAGAAATCATTCGAAGCAGGCCGATGATTACCAACCCGGCTGCGAAAGCGATTTCTGATTTTTCCCATTTTTTTGTCATGATTTTCTCCAAAAATTATGCATGCTTAATATTTAAAATTCCAATAAAAAAGCTACCGAACACAACTTCAATTCCCACTACAATTAAAATCACGGCGGGAATGGCAATACGCATCATTTCCTCGGGATCCAATCCTCCAAACCCGGTACCTCCCCAAAGCACCAGAGCAACAATGGTAAGGATCACACCAGCCAGAAACATCAAAAGTCCGATTACAATCCCCTTCTCTGTGGAAGTATTCTCAAGCCATGTATCCAGCTTTGACTCCGTAGGAATAAATCCCGTCACCCGGGCATAACATCTGGTAAACAGGGAGAACATTACCAGGTTGGTCCCTACAATCATAAACGCCGCTGCATATAATAACGTATGAACGCCCAATCCTGCAGAACCAATAGACAAAGATCCGTTCAACGTAATCACCAGAGACAATACCAAACCGATCACAAACAAAATGATTCCGGGATACATAAAGAGCCAATTGGGACTATGCATTAACAAAAACTTCAAATGTCTCCAACCGTCAGACCAACTGCGAAGGTGAGGCGCATGGGAACGACCATCCTTCTTTAAGGTGGTAGGCACTTCTGCAATCTTTAAATGATTCAAAGTAGCCTTTACCACCATTTCACTGGCATATTCCATGCCGGTGGTAATCAAATTCAATCCCAGAATAGACTCCCGGTTATAACCGCGAAGTCCGCAGTGATAATCCCCAATCTCTGAGGGATAAAATAAACGTGCAATGAAAGAAAGTACCGGATTTCCCAAATACTTATGAAGAGGCGGCATAGCTCCCGGCTCAATACCGCCCTTGAAGCGATTTCCCATAACCAGGTCATAACCTTCCCGAAGTTTCTCAACAAAGGGCATCAGATGCAGAAAATCATAAGAATCATCCGCATCCCCCATAATGACATATTTTCCTTTAGCTCCATTGCATCCGCCGATTAAGGCAGCACCATAACCCCTTTCAGCCACAGGAACTACTCTTGCGCCGCATCGCTCAGCAATCTCCCGGGACCCATCGGTACTACCGTTATCCGCAATAACAATTTCCCCATTTACTCCACTTTCGTTTAAAAAGG
>Ga0181612_106744_pt1 | contig 21070 bp, 8 predicted proteins | sample HoacroProtozoa21_FD_119630 | JGI IMG/M metagenome (GOLD analysis project Ga0181612, IMG submission 119630) | Hoatzin crop microbial communities from Cojedes, Venezuel. Combined Assembly of Gp0051906, Gp0051904, Gp0051908
GATTTTAAAGCATTTCACCGCTTTTGCCTTTTCAGCTCTGAAGGAAATTTTCTTGTCTAAATTAACTTTCTCCTCAAAATTCTTGATTTTTTTTTTTTTTTTTTTTTTTCCTAAACAGGCCGTGTAAGGCATATACAAAGACAAACAAAATCACTGCTGATTTCAGCCCAGCGTGCTGGGGAAACTGAAGCGTATTGTCCAAAGCTATAAGATTCAAATGGCTAGAGTTAGGTGCTACATTTTTAGAAAATCTGTTGCTTGATCTCCGTGTTAAGCATTTATTGTTGCAGAATGTGGAACAAGCTGGTCCAGTGACCTCAGCAGGAAGCTGTGGATTTTGTGCTGATTTCCTCTTCTGTCCTTGTGCTCTTGTCCACACTTGCGCTCTCCTCTGAACTGTTTCAGTATTTTAGTTAGGAATTTTTTCTATATTACTGTCAATTTTTGCTCTTCCACATTCTGTTTTTAGCAGCTATTTATCCCGTTTACTCCATTTACAGAGACTGAAGTGATCTGTATTAATAGTAGCTACCCTTTCCTGTTTATTCAGTTTTTGTGAACGTGAAATAATGCTGAGTGTGTAAATTGGTGTAGCTGCACATCACTGAAATTTTAAATCCTGTTGTTCATCATCAGTGTTATTTTTATAACTTGAAAATTGCATAATTAATGTGCACAGTTCATTTCCTCTGAAGTTGGATTATGTTCAGTTAATAAAAATCATTATATTTCCTGATTTCTAATCCTTAAGCATTTGAGCTATCTTTATTCACAATAAAGAGATTTCAAAAATCCAGAGAAAATTGAGAATGTGGTTTTGGTACTAATCTGTCATTTCTCACAAGTGGAATTGTGTTTTTTGGTTTGTTTTTTTGTTTGTTTTTGTGGGGTGCATAGTTGAAAAATTTGACCCTGTTATTTTTGACTCTGTTTTTCTTTATTGTATAGGCCCTTGAATTTCTGCCATTCAAAGGAAAAGTAAATTTAAAGAATCCAGACCACATATTCTGGATTTTGGAAGATTATGGGATGGATCCTAATAATGTTCCAGAAGAGCCCTTTCATCTGTATTTTGGTAGATGGGTGCGTGAGTATGCTTGATTCTGTTCTTATGAGCTTACGTTTTCAGGAAAGAGTTCTTCAATGTAAATGTTAAAAATTGTGTTGAGTTTTAATGGAAGCAGACAATAGAATTGTGGCTGAATCTGTCACTGCATAGTACACTGATGCAAGTTTTGAAAGCCCTTGTTGTGACTAGCAAAAAGCAAGTTGACTGAGAATTTAGAGGTGGAAAAAATTGAAGTTGTATCTGGGAGCGCAGCTTATCTTGCCCTCCACAGAAGGAGCTCAACACAGCAACGAGACTGCACAGCTGTGGTGGTGTATTGTATTATTGTGGGCCCAGATGGAGCCAGAAGCACCAGCAGCCTGTTTCAAACAGGAGGAGAGATTTACAGGGACTGTAGCTGGCTTGCGGCCCCGCTGAGCTGCATCAGCCCTGCTGGAGCATTCTGTAAGTGCTTCAGCCAGTCCTGACAGGCACCTCTGCAGAAAGGTGCAGGCTGGTCCCTGCGGCTCTGGACGTCCATGGGGACACTGACAGGGCAGTGCTGGACAGTCGGAACAACATTCAAAAGCTGTCTGGAGCTTCTCATCTGAAGTCTTTACTGCAGACTTTCTTGGCTGTTGGGTGTGTACACTCTAAACCTCATCTGTTATTAGGATATCCTGAGGAAATCTGATCTGGTCTTTTATTTCTTGTGAGGAAAACGTGGCTTCCCAAAGCACATCTTCAGAATGACACCAGCCACTGATGGGAATACATGCGTGCGATGTCCTGGGTCAAGGGCAGCTGGAAGGAGGGAGGACTACTGCTGAGGTGGTACAGCTGCTGTCAGGGGCTGTGCAGAGAGGAGTTAGAGATCCAAGTGATCTGTTAGCACCTATGGATATTCTCAATGCCTGAGATTAATGTGAAACCACCCTGGGTTGTGGCAATACTGCAGAACGTTGCAGCTGTTGTCCCATCTGTGCTGGATTCCTGAAGTGTTTAAAAATGAGTAAACCAACCTGAAAAAAATAGGCAAGTGTATTTTGTTTATCTTGTAAGACTGATGTTGACCGGAGCTGGGGGATAGTGTTGGAAGAGCTTTTGGATGTGTTTTCTTCCAGACTGCTTTGGTCCTCTTCAACATATTTTGGAAGTCTGATGTAAAAATGTTAGCATTTGGTCTTTGTTTGTTTTTCCAGTAAATTCTGATCTGTCAGCGCTATCCTAAATTTAGATTTTGAGTGTGACAGAAAAGCTGGGGAACATGGAAATTCTGTGTGACCTTAAGCATATGTGTGTGTACGTGCATGCATGTTTTAACATGCCTTTCTATTCCTCGTCATTTTGAAATTCTTTAACTCTGAATTGCCAGGAATTGTTTATCTGATACCTAGAATAATAGCAAAGTTGCTCTAACTTATTTCTTCAGAAGATTTTTCCCTTGAAATTGTTTGTATATTTTTGACCTCTGTCTCAAAGAATTTATCTAAGTGTTGAACCAAGATATCTGTTGCTTGGAAAGAAGTCTGTCATATTTTCAGACAGCAGAAAGCAAAGTAATGTGTCATGAAATGAAGAGTTACCAGTTTGTTGGATGGTGTCACTTAAGCTAGTCTGTTAGACTGTCTGCTTATATCTTGTATCTAAGACCTGACAGTGATTTTAAATGTTTCAACAGATTGCAGATGGCCAGAGAGAACTTATCGAGTCCTACAGTGTGAAAAAGAGACACTTTATTGGCAATACTAGCATGGATGCCTGCCTGTCTTTCATTATGGCAAACCATGGGAGAGTAAAACCCAATGATGTTGTATATGATCCGTTTGTTGGAACAGGTATGTGGGGATTTTTTTTGCTACTGGCAGGAAAAAATGGGTGATTGTGTTACTGCTCGCACTACGCTTTTGCCTGGCGCAGCGTCTTCTGGTGCTCGACTGAGATTTGAGATGATACCAAAAGAAAAATGGTGATTATAAAGTGAATGTTAACTTGAGAGGGATTTGGGAGGAAGCAGACTAACTTCAGGAGATGTCAACAGTTTATTTTACACTTCTGACAAATCTGTCTTCACTGTGTTATTTTATGTAAAATGGCTCAAACACCAGTTCGTGCATGTCATGGACTGCTGAAGATCCAAAGTGACTAAGAACTGAAATATGGCTAGAGCCCTCCCTGCAGCCACTTGCAGAATGTTACAAGCAGCAGCATTTTTGTAGGTGGCTATTTAGAGGAGCGCTGAGGGCAATTCTGGGCATGCAACACAACATAGTGATAGTTAGGTCGCAGCATTGAATAGTGATCACCTCTTGTCTTCAGGATAACACTGTTCGCACCATGCACTCGCCCCCAGCTGAACTTTTCTCAGTTGAGCCAGGAGGGGGAGCTTTTATTCCACAAATTACTCTGTGTGGCATAGAAGTACTTTTTAAATAAGGGAAACTCAACTGTTTTGTGGGTGAAATAGAAGATCTACTGTGTCAGGTTGTGCCGTTTAATCATACAAGAGTATATTGTGTTAAGCTGCCTATAGTAGTTTCTTCAAAAGCATAACAAAGGCTGTGTTTCCGACCTGGATTTTGCTAAACTTTGATCAAGAAGACCACGTATAAGACGCATACACTTAAAAAATACTTAGATTAATGGGACGATGAAGAGAATTCACTGCAGAAATCACTGCAGAGATGTTAGGGAAGGAGAAGACAACACTGCAGGGTCACTAGTAGGACAAATTCTTACTAGCATGTGGCTTCTCTATACTGTAGAAAATGGACCAGGCATGTAATATTTTCGGAAACACAAGGTTTCAGTGAACAGTATGTTTTTGTCTTAAATTTTTGTTCATATACAACCTGATTTTTTGCATGCATGATAATGTCTTACGAAATTTCCTCCTCCTGTGCTTGTGTTCCTTGCAGATGGGTAACAGTCTCTGAAAGGTTGAAGAAATTCCTCTACTTCATCTCTAAGCAGTTTGTTTCATTTCAGTGTCTATGGTTTTGTGTCTTCTTACAAAAATCTGCTAAACCTAAATCACAGAAAATTCTCTGAGAGCTTTAATTCTCTTGGGAGTGAAAACTGAATTAAAAAAAAGGAAGGGTAACGTTAGAGGAAGAAAAATCACATGAAAGTTGTGGAGCTATAGAAATTGAAGATAAATGTTAAGTTGTGTTTCCGTTCAAAAGTGTAACGTATACAAAATTCTCCCCAAATTGCCTAATGATTTGAGTTTCCGTTTTTGTCGTTTTATTGCACTAGAGAGCTGCAATATACACGCTTGAGATTAAAGGTACATAGGGTCACTGGAGATACCAGCTGGCACACTGTTTGTCAGTAAAATTTATTTATGACTAAACAACTAAACAGTGGCTTTTGCACCTACTTTTGGTGAGTAAACCCCAGGAAATTCAGTGGTCTCTTGAGGTACTTTAGAGGACTTTCACAACTGTCAGTGCAACAGTACCCTACTACTGGATTTTTGAGAGATAGCTCAGAGCTGAGAGTGATGCAGTGGGTTTGAGCTGATGGGTTTGGAAAGAACATATGTTCAGGATTTGAGGAGTACTTTGAAGAAACTGCAGTTCAGGTTCTTTGTTGGTGCAACTTTAATACCTGGCTTGGTTTCTTCCTGCTTTCTACGCTGAAAAGGTAAACAGTACCAAATTAGAACAGCATTGGAAAGTGATGCTTTCTTGTTGGAAACAGGCTGTTTTTGCTGGATCAGATAAATCACAAGTCTTCAGTTTAGCATAAAAATGGACAGCTGGAATTTGTCCTTGAAATGAAAAGTGCTTTTCACCAGGCTGGTTTAGGAGGCTCGATTCCCCTTTTTTGTAAAGCAGGATTGGAATGGACAGGGTTGTTTTTGAGCTGTAAAACATAACTTCTGTGAGCTGTTTAAATATTCTTTCCTCAGTTTTGGGAAGATGGAAGCCTGGAGGATTCTGGAAGAATAAATCAAAAAGTCTTTTACCCGAATACTTTGTACTTCCTCCTAGAGAATCTGTTCTGGTTGTCTCAGTAAGCTTGTTATTTGTACCTTTGGAAGATGTTTGTCCCTGCTTTCCCTTTGCCAATTCATGATACTGCATAATTGCAAATGACAGGAATTTTTTCTTTGTCATCCTGGAGGATAGTGGTATGACCAGATCCTCGTCTGTGCTGAAGAGATGGGGAAATAGTGTACAATAGAAAGGCATGAAGTCCTATGCCATCATCATTCTGCTAATAGTCATCAGGGGCCTCAATGATTCTCTGATTAACCCTTTGTGTACATCGGTTTGGTATAGTAGGTCAGAGGACTGGCCATAGTAGAGAATTTTGGTATTCATGCACCTGCTGTGTGAACATAATTGAACTAGTACCAGCTGAAATTTATTAAAAGCTGTAAGTTCATGTTTTCCTAACTCTTTTTTCCCCTATGATTAAAAACATTCTTAGATGGGCAAAGTACTTTCTTCTTACTTTTTTTATAGGACTGGGTGGTATGCCATACTTGGGGGCAGGGCTAGCTAAATTTGTCTTGACCCTCTGGAGGTACTGCCCATCTGTTCTGAGGGATTGCAGCCAAGAAGGGAAATGGGTGACTCCTCTGGGGTGAGTAACCTTGCTTTTCCCTGATCCATTTCACAACAAAAAACAGAGGAATTTTTTTTTTTCCTTTCTGCCTCACCTTCAGTTTTGGTAGAGTTTACTAGCGTACGATGTAGGAGTTTTCTAGTGCCCTGAGATGGGATCTTTAGCCTGTGGATGCAGCATGAGTTAGGGATTTCTTGGTGCCAAGTGGGTGGCGTGGGGCAATGCAGCCACCCGAGATGCTCCTTCCATGCTGCCGGTGAGTGGGAGAACCACTGCCACCCATGCAGCCAGCGTGCGCGTGGTTACCTGCACTGGCCAACTCGTCGTCCTGCAGCATTCATCCCCTTTATTTCAGCAGGACTGTCTGTATCCATAAGCAGTTGACATCAGTATCGTGGGGTTCACAGCCTTGTTCACAGTCGCTGTTCTGTTTTAAACCATTCTGTTAGCTACGTGCCTCCTTATTAACAACTCGACAACACAGCTCTTTGGTAATCTGCTGCTTTTCTTCATTTGGAAGCTGTTAAAGAGATAATATCATTTGCTCTCTTGTGTGGGCTGTTCAACCATTGCCCAGTTTCAAGGGGAAATCACACATGCTTTTTTGGTAGGGTTTTGTTTTGTTTTTAATTAGAAAAGCAGATCACAAATTTGTTTTATTGCAGGATGAGTACGCTAATAAATGTACTGATAAAATAGGTGGCATACAGGAAAAAGAAGCATCTATATATAGCTTTCATACTGCAAAACAATTACAGAGACTTTTTTGATATTGCTGTTTACATTGGAGGTATTTACATTTACAGGGTTCTTGACCATTGCTTCTTATTCAGGGAATGGCCACATCTTACAAGTTTGATTTCAGACACAGATAAGGAGACTGACTTTGAGAACAGATGCAGTAGAATTGCCATTTGTTTGGTGATGACTTTTCAAATTGTTTGCCAACAATTTGAAATTCTGCTGCTTGCAAAGTAAAATTAAAAGTTTTGATTCATGTAATGATTAAAGGATCTTATTGCCTTGAAATAGAAAACCGTAAACAAACTCCTAAGAACGGTCTCCAGAGATAAAAGGTGACATAGGGTATAGCAAGATAAGGAAGATCAGGTATAGCAAACAAGGGACTTGGTGTTATTATCTCTGATTATAGTTGTGTAGTGATTCAATCTTGTTGGTAGTTTTAATTTTTTTTTCTTTCTTTCTTCTTTCTTTTCTTGGGTCTAGCTTTGGGTCTAGTGTGCTACTGGTGTACAACTCTGGAAGTTCCTGAGCACAATGTCCTAACACGGATAACATTTATGACAGCACTTTATACTTTTCCCCTTTTCTCCCCTTTATAGGTGGCCTTCTTATCTCCTCAGCACACTTTGGAGCATATGTGTGTGGTACTGATATAGATTACAACACAATCCATGGATTAGGTATGTTACATTTTTCTAAGCCACTGAAATCTTACTCTCTGGAATTTAAGAATGCTTATGGTAGCGGATGATACTTAGTGGATTTTAAAGCAACATTAATCTTCACAGGATTTATTTGGTCATGCTTATTTTCATTGACCAATTTACATGTGTCCTAGCTAAGCTGTTCTCTTAATTTATAAGCAGAAGATATTTGATAAAAGGAATAATGAAAACCAAGACAAAGTTCCAAATAATAATTACAACAGCTATGTGTTTTCTTAGCCTGTGATGTAGGAAGCTTCTTGCAAGCTAACCCAGGAAATCTAATCCTGTTCTTATTTCTCTGAAAAACTGCAGTGCAAATTATATCTGACTTACTGGACAGGATTATGACTGATGGATAGTGAGAATATCTTACAAACCAACATCTCTAGAGATGTGTTCTGTGGCACCCTGTGCAGATGGTGTAGCAGAACTTTTCTGATGTATTTTCTTTATTCCTTGCTACTTGTGAAGTTTATCGCAAATACTTGTGACAGTGATTAGAATAAGGCAGGAGATAAACTCTTGTTTTGTGTGTGACATCTAATTATTTTCCTTTAAAATAAATGATAGACTATATGAAGGCTTTCCCTATAAAATAGTTTATTGTTGAGTATGTTTTTTTTTTCCCATTCCATGCTCCCCCTGCCTCCAGGCAAGGCAAGCAGAAAGAACCAGAAATGGAGAGGGCCAGATGAAAATATCAGAGCTAATCTCCGACAGTATGGTTTAGAGAAATACTACCTTGATGCACTAGTTTCTGATTCTTCAAGACCAATATGGCGAAAAGGGATGCTGTTTGATGCAATCATTACAGATCGTAAGTTTGTTAGTGCTTTTTATTGCCTAAGAACAATGACTAAAAGATTTTTTCTTATGTCTGTGCCCATGTACATGGATTTAATGTCTTGATAAGTACTCAGATCTGCAGTTTCCATATTATGAAACAAGACCATTGAGAGCAGCACTGTGGAAACTGGATCTGTATTAATTTAAAGGATGGTTGTAAATGTGTAACAAAGCTGGAAATAATACTTCCTTCCATGGAGACAATATTACATTCACCAGTAGAAATCAATATGTCTGCAGATCGTCCTTTGAAAATGTCTCATTCAGTAAAGGTGTAACTTTATTGATACATGGAGACTTCTTATCAGAATGGTCCATGCTGGTGTTAGGACTTGATTTGCAACACACTGGAGTCTACCATGCAGCTCTGATGGTCTTCTGGAAACTTACATTAAGTGGTTATTGGAGTGCTTCCAAAAAGAAATTTTAATGCATTTCTGATACACTTAACCACTAGCAGTTTGAAAGGTTACTCCACTCTTTCAGAAACTGGTGTACTTAGCACCATCTGTCATGCATGGGAGGGAGTAGAAGCTAAGTGAATAAATAAAAGACCTTGATACAGAAATTTCTGATCTCTAGTGCTGGCTCTTACGATGGCGTGTTCATATTGATTAGGAATAGGGAGTGTGACTTTTCTTTGTGGGTTGCCTGCGAATTTTTATCTGACCTGTTTGGCAGTAAGACAATGTAGAATATTAATATGACTTAGAACTGAGTTTGCAAATTGTGTCACAACTTCTGCATTTACCAAATGGTGATATTGGTGCTTCCATGATGCTGAAACAAGTCTCACAAAAACAAATGTGTTGAACATGAAATTAGTGTTATGCTATTAGAAATGCACAAAAATGTATGAGAAAAAGCTGTCTCTGGCTCTTCTTACCTGTCTGTGAGAATTACCATTTGTGTAATGTGTTGGCAAGAAATTCCAATATATACAATTTCATTTTGAAGAACGTTAGCAAAGTGCTACAAGGGAGATGTTTGTGTCTGTAAAACAAAAGACAATAGGATTATTTGGATTATTTGTCACAGGTTAAAAATGTAAGGAATATTTTTTTAATGAATGAAACAGAAAAGCATTGTCCTTTGTCGTGTAGCAAACGCCTAGGCTGCTAGAAGCCTCTTACAGCTGAAGGGCTTTCTTTTAAGCAGTTTTAAAGTAACCTTTTGGAGCAAGAAACTTTTAATACATCTTGAAGAAATTACTTCTACTGATTTTTACTTTGTAAAAGCTGTTCTTTTTCTTAACTTTGTATAAGCCACAGTTTGTGCACTGTTGTGTATGTATAATATAATTGTATGTTGTTTGGACAAAGGGTGAGGTTCTCGTCTCTGCATTATGCATTTGCTTTGTACAGCACCATATGGGATCAGAGAAGCTACTCGCAGAATGGGTTCACAAAAGGAGATGGTTAAGTCCGCTGAAAGAAGGTAGTTAAGCTGTCTTGTCTGTTGTAGAATGTATATGACTTGATGGAAACCCAGTCACAGTTTTAGAATCTTTATTATTTCTTGGCTGGCTATCAGCAGTTTAAAAAATGATAGTAATAATATTAAAGAAGAAAAGCCCTTATTGTCCTGTTTGCAAAACTAGTATGTCATTTCCTGAAATCCTCTTGGTTTTGTTCTCCTTGCTTATCATTTACATGTGTTCAGATTTCAAATCCTATTTCTCGTCTCTGTGAGCTACCGTTACATCATGTTTCCTATTCTCAGAAAGTTCTCTTCAGTCCCTGCAAGCTGCAAAATCAGTCTAAAATGGAATACCACTATTTTGCCTGAACCTTCTCTCTTAGATTTCCTCTCCTCCTTTCTCTTTAGAGATAACACATGGCTTCTCCACTGCCTGGCCTTCCTTACCTTCGAGCTTTTACTCTAAATTGCTGTGCAAAATAGGTATTCCCAACATGCTTGTGATTCTTTGACTTCCACAAGTAGTAGAGAAGATAGTCTAAAGAACCAGTAGGGGAATCTGAGAAGTCATATATTCCTCGCAGGAGAAGTTGTACTCCTAGATTGTCCTACATAGTTTTGCAAATCTCACATAGTGCTATTTTGTGGTTTGGGGTGTTTTTGTTTACTGTTTTTTTAAAATTAAAAATGAAGGCTTTACCGGTCCTTTTATGTTTACACTTGTAATTTTTTTGTTTAGCACAGAAAATCACATCTTCGTTTCATCCAATTATCATCTGAGTGACATCTTTTTTGACCTATTGAAGTTTGCAGCAGAATATCTGGTGATGGGAGGAAGATTAGTTTACTGGCTGCCGATATACAGGCCTGAGTATGTATTCTTGATTTCTGGTATGTAGTATGTCAGAATGGATGCTATATTCTCACCGTGCTTTCTTTTGGGGCATAGTACAGCTGGAAATCCCATAGTACTAGCACTTTAGAGTAATGCTCTGGCTTCTTATTTTAAAACTTCATATGAGGGAAAGCAGATTCTGAAATAAGGTTTTTGGATGGAGATAATGTCTGTATATTACCAAAAAGAAAAAAGCCTTCACATATCCTTGCAAATGCGTGTCCAGTGAGTTGAGGCTTACGCTTAGAAAATTAGACTTTCAGGGTGCAGATAGATTTCTAAGATAGTAGTAGCAAGGCTCTTATTAATATTTGTTTCTGCTAGAGTAGTTGACAGAGGTGCATGACAAGGTCCTGTAAGAGAACATTCTTGGCTCTTTGGAGTTTGGCACTACTCATTTAGCTTTCTTCTGAGACATGAAAAGCCAAGTGACCGAGAGATGGCAGTGAGAGGCAGAAAGCGTTAAGGGAGCAGCCCTGTTAAGGACAAGAGAGGCCAGCAGAGACTGCTGGATGCTGTCTGCTCAATAGTGCAGCCTGAGATTAGAACTGGGTTTAAAAGGAGAGACATCTGTTTGCATGTACTTCAGCATCTCTTAGATAAGATTTTGAGGGAGGTTGTTTTGGTTGTGGGGTTTTTTGTTTTTTTTGTTCAAAACTGTTTCATAGTAAAGTGGGGAGTTGATGTACAGTAGCTGTTTCTAAGTATCTTCCAGATGTAGATCTATCCTGAAGGTAGCTTCGGCAATGTTGTATGTTTCTATGTACAGTCAAACTATACTGGTGTATAAAGTGGATATTGTCCCTGGTTTCACCACGGAAATGGCTTGTGACAGTCCTATATGTAATTATCACATGCTGGTTTGAAAATTTGGAAATCAAAAGGAGCCATTTCTGTAACATGCTTCCATAACAGAAGAGTGCACTTAGTAGCTTGCATTGTTTTAGTGACAGAATTGGTATCTTAGGCTTTTTTTTCTTGTAAGACTATTCACAAACAAAACATTGAATGCCATTAACTGTATTATACCTAACTGTTCAAAATGCCTGTCTATACATGCTTAACCTTGACAGACCTTGAGTGGTTGCGAATTCTTAGATTTGCATGTCAATACATTCTGTTTGGAATTACTGAGTTTATTTTGTTTATCAAGATACCGGAGTTTTTTGTCTGCTCATTGGACATTGGTAAGAGCAGGCTTCCTCCGTACAGCAATGTTAGATTACTACGAACTGCACATTCTGGTTCTGCTTTAGTTGCTGTTTTGGGAAGGTCAGCTCTCTCACGCGCTACTCGTGTTGCCTCTTAAAAAGTAAATTCGTACATACGACTATGAACTGACTTTGTTGAGGGTTGAAGTACTGAATTCACTATATTAGCACAGAATATTAGTGTAGTCACTTTATTTTCGGCTGTAATGATGAACACAGGAACAAGCATTAAAGCAAGTATGTGGGGGGAAGATAAGATACTGTCTATTAATATGTTGTGCTATGAAATATCCCTTGGCAACACCTGCCATCAGGTTCATGTGTTATTCGAGATTCTTCTGTATTATCTTAAATTAAAACCAAAACTGGATTAAAATGGATGTCTGTTAAACCTGCTGCTACTATATTTCTTATTTGATGATGTTCTGAGTTTTGCCTGAAAGAATGTAGAAATGTATGCATTAATGCTAACAGACAAGGCTTTTTAACGAAGTGATAATGATCTCTCCCTCTGCAAGATAGCATCTCACTCCAAAGTTTACTCTTTCAATCTGACATTGAAATCATTGTGGAGTCTGAATTCTTTTAATTCCTTTGCAGTCAGCTTTTCGTATGGTTATGAAGGGACACTTTTAAGATGTTGTGGCAGAGTGCCTACCTTTGTAAGAAGAGGCAGTTTGGTGGTACTAGATGCATCAAAAGTCTTGTGTAATAGAAAAAAATGAGAATTAATTTGATTCTCCTTTGTAAAAAGCATGTTCTGACTTCAGCTAGCAGAATTGGTGACTTGATTTCACGCACAAGAAGTGATTGAAAGGGTGTTTTGCGATCTGGAAGTTTTGGAACAATGCAAAGAGGCAGTACTGTTTGGGTTTTTTCCTATTTGCAAGTCTGTGTTTGATATTGTCTTACTTGTTTAACATCTCACTATTGTCTTGAAGAAATGTCAAGGTTTCCATCAGCACCTAGAGGGATCCTGTTTTGAGTTGTGTTGGATTTAACTTCTCTTTCTCTCAGAACAATACATTTACTTTGTGAAGTGCATTCAGAAAATGCACTTCTTTCCAGGAAAAATACAAAGCTCCTCCTGTGCATTTTTTAAGTTCATGTGATAGGTGTGAAAGTTGTTTAGTTCTGCTTTTTAATGTCTAACTTCTGTTGACCCCCAAGCACTGGGGAATCATGAGAGTGAGCATTTTATATGGAATCATAGTCACTCACAAGACCATATACCATTTTCTATATTATGTTGTAGTAACTGTTACTGGAAAGCTTAATGAAAAAATAAGACTAAATAGCTGATCTATACTTCAGTATATAGGAGGGATGTCTGATCTCATATTTATTGTATTAGCTAGGTCAGTACTTCTTGCTTCTCTGGTCCCATGCAAAGCTCTTAAATCTTTAAATTCCGCTTTCAGCGTTCAGAGAAATAGAAGTATCAAAAGCCATCTCTTATTCCTGCAATTTTATGTATGTTGACTGTGGAGTATTTTTTTAAAATCACAGCTCCTGGTTGGATAAGTTATTACTCCTGGTTGGCTGAGGTATTTTCTACTTGAAATGACACAGGCAGGCCTGTGTGCATATATTAATAGCATGTAAATACGTGTAGAAAATGTGTGGGAGGGATCTCTTTACTGTGAGGTTTTAATTTATTCTACACGTATTATGTCATGAGATGACTGGAATAAATGATATAAAAACTCTGGAGCACCAATACCTGAATTTCTTTAATCAGATTAAAATGCATAGCAACTTTCTAGCATAAGCCATTTTGTGAAGAGTCAGTATGAATTTTGTTCCAGATGCCAGTGTTCCAGTTCATGAGCTTACAGCTCTATGAATGTTTATTTCTTCCAGATATACAGAAGACATCATTCCCTGCCACCCGTGCCTGAAACTTATTAGCAACTGTGAGCAGATGCTTTCCAGCCACACATCAAGGCGCCTGATAACCATGGAAAAAATGAAAGAATTCAAGGTAAGCTTGAATAAGTAAAATAGTAGCTAATGCATTAATGAAATGTTTGTGCTATTCAGCATTTGATCCTTGTTTCTGTCACACTCGAGTTTTTTATGATGAGAGTTAGAGCTTTTGTAAAATGGCCACACATTTCTTTAAAATAAATTGGATAGTGATTTAAGGGACTGTTCTGGTTTTTGTCTTTTCCTATTTCTCCTCAGTTTTTGACAAACTTTTCATCTCGAGCAAGCCGCTTAATAGTGTGAAAAAGATCTTTGGACTTATGGTTACTGTGAAAGTTGCATGTGCTTTTCTTGGAAAACTGAACTCTGTGAATCCTATCTGCAGAGATGTCTAGATAACTAAATTCCCATTGATTCTAAAGTGTAATTTGCTGCCCGAGTAAATACTGAATGCCTTTGTGGGTCTGACCATATAGGTAAACCATGTTCAGTTCTGTTACTTCATTTTTAGAGTGATACTTTTTTAACTGTTGGAAATAATATGTAGCTGTGACATAAGTAGAGTGAAGCACATTGTGGGGTGTTTTTTTTTTGTTTTGGGAAACGCTGAGTGCTTCTCTTGAGACACTGAGACCAGGGAATAATGCATTCACATCTCCTTTCCATTCTTGCTCCTTCTCTCACCTAATACTGTTAAAAGAGATGCTAAACAAAGATGAAGCAAATTCTTAATGAAAATGCATGCAAACGGCGAGCAAGTGTTTTTAGCACATTCCTTGTCAGTTGGAAAAGCTGTTTGAAATGACAGGAGATAGAGCCAAACTGCTGTGTCTGCATGGTGCTTGCACTAATAACGCAGCAGGGTTTCAGTATTGCATTCATAATGCTAATGAAGACTGAGATTCTCAAGCAACACAACACCTGAATTTTTTTGAAGCACTGTATGTGGAGTTCAGAGCCAGAGCTGCCAGCTTCACCAGTAGTGAACCAAGACAGTAAATTCTGAAAGTTTTTGACATGTGTGTCTCAGGGTGTTCGTGGAGGTGTTCTGCAGGAGTTTTGTTATTGCCAGTGCTGTAGGATAACATGTTCTAATTTAAAAAAAATATATCCACCCCTCTGCGAGAGACTTTCATCATTCATTACTCTTACTGTGTGCATCACCTGTTCTCCAGTACATGCTTTGACAGGTTCACATCTGGAAACGCTTAGCTCTGAGCACCCGAGTCTAGCTGACAGGCTTACTGCTTAAATAAAACTGTGCAGGTGCTTATACTCAGGACTCTAGATATCTTTTAGATGATTTAAAGATACCAGAACCCATGTACTGTTTCTGATGATGCAAAACTTGTCCAAATAATAAAATACAGATTGACTCCTTAGGTAGTGGCTGTTTGGTTTAGGGTCTTGTTGTCTGGAACAAGAATCTAACAAAGATTTCCCCACCCCAGTGTCCGTTACCTGGGACGTGTTTTTTCCTGTCTTAATATCTTGAACAACCTTTGAACTGCATACTTCTGACTCACCAGATGCAGTCATAAAATTCAATAGTTGGAGCTTTAGCCGTTGTTGTTCTTCCCAAATAAAAGTGTGAATTTTTATGAATATACAAACATTTATGTTTCCAGATAGTTCCTGTCTGCTTTACTGAACTGGTTTGTAACAGGCAGATTTCACAGCAAATTCGATTTCACTCTTAACACTCGCAGCTCTTAACTGGTGATGAATTCAATCAGTTACTGAATTGAAATAGGTGGTGTCGTTTGATTGTGCTTGTAATATAAAGGAAACCAAAGTGAATGTAAAAAGTGAATATGTCTAGTTGAAGTATAGATCTATCATAATTAATCATAAGCGTGAAGATCATAAATTCTGGATTAAAAACATCACAAAAGTTGGTACATAACTTAGTCTTGTGAGCAGCCAGTCTGTTCTATTTAGGTTTACGATGAAATCGTGCCAAGTGGAGAAGATTTCTAACTAAACACAGCATTGATATGAATAGACTTTTTCAGCATGTGCACAATATGAGCAGAAGAGTTGTTTGTTTTTTAATAATTAAGGCTTTTTTTGGACAGCCACGGTGATCATGAGTTCCTCTCCAATCTGAAATTGTAGTGATAATAATAAGAGTGAATGAAGGCAGTTGTTGTAGAGGGCAGCTAGCAGTAGCCAGCTAGCGACTTCTAGTCTTCTAAAGCTCTGAAGGAGAAGAATTAGAGAACAGGAGCGTGGAACAGGAGAGGAACAAACCAGAGGTGATATGAGGTGAGAGTTTACTAGCCTGATGCATTACTTTTTTCTGTGGACATCAGTGTCCATTCTTCTGATATTAAACGGATATGGATCTCCCCAGTATCTCTCTAAACCTGAAATAAAACTTTCTAATTGTTAGAGTGGGCAGAACTGTGTATGAGTCTGCCCTCACTGAGCTGTGAAGGGAAGTTTTGTTTAAGCATTGAAAACACAAGTACAGCTCTCCAAAGACTGTAGGCATTCATATGGAAGAACTGAAATACAGTGGTAGTGGAAGAATGAGAAGCTGTTGGCCGAGTAGATTCGTGTTGACTGTGATCTAATAGGAGCCCAGTCTTCTGCTTCAAGTCAGAGGAGTTTTGAACCAATTCTTCCAGCCCGAATCAAGTGGACATGTACCTTCCATTGTGGGAAAAGCCCTAAAAAATAGAGCTATGTAAGACTGAAAGGTCTCAGTCTGTGCCATCTATATCTGAATCATCATCGTTATTTTTTTATTTAAATGTCAAATAACTGGAAAGTGATTAATCAGTAGGAAAACGGGAGTATAAAAACTTCCAGCATTATTACCACAAGAGTTCTTGGGAATCTATACCTGATGATCAACCAACTATTTTCAGAAGGGGTGGACTTACTAACAGTGTTTAACTGTAGGGTTGTTTGTATTCCCTTTCTTTACAACAGTATGTCTCACATTCTGTTTTCTGAGGCTTGTTGATTTCCCCATGATGAATTATTTCGGCTGTTGACGAACTACTTGTTTTCATTCATCTGCTGGCTGTCTTACAGAAATATATGATATCTGTTTCACTGGTAAATGCTACCTAATTCTGAAGTTTCTAAGCAGGACTTCTTAAAAAAATATTGGAGTAGAGATCTGTAATTGCCAAGGGCTAAGAGAGACACCTAGAAATTAAGTAGCAAAATGAAACAGAAAACTTCACTGGAGGACAAACTGTGGGCGTATGACTGCCCATGAAAGGACTCTGGAGCGTCGGACACACAAATCCACTGCGCTGGATGGGTCCAGCATTTCAACATCACATGGTCACTCCAGAGTCGTTACTGGTGTAGAATTTTTCCTACTGAATTTAGCAGTGCCTGTTCCTCAATATGACCCTGTTGCCCCTAGCTTGGAAATTGCTCGGTGTTGTTTATAGCTGTGTAACGTTAGTACAAGTGGTTTCTATAGCTACTGTCCGGCTCCAGATGTAGAGTGGTAGGAAGCTGTGATAAGGCTAGGAATATTTTTTTTAAACAGAAACCGAATGTGGGTAATTACCTTGAGGCTGAACTGAGGCATGCTAGATTGATAAAAACCTTTAGAATTTGACTTAATATTTGCCAAGATTTAAAGGAAAAGAAATCTTTCTTGTTACCGTTAAGCTTCCTGCTCTTTCTTCTACTTTTTTTCATTATTTATTGGAGCTCTGTAACACTTTTTTTAGTCTTGTCTTTAGAACAAGTAAGTGTTGAACTGAAAACTCAAATTAGCTGAAAACAATTTAGTAGCTTGCACTTTGACAAGAGTTTTGTTGGTTTTCAGTTGTCACGGAAGTCATCATAAAACATTTCAGAGCAAAAGTTTTATGTGATAACTGTTGTTTGTAATTATTCTTCTGTTTTGAGAACTTAATTATTCAAAGTGAGAACCAAGGATGATGATAAAGAATGACCAGGAATTAATGAACATCTGCAGTTGTGTCTTTTACAAATAAAGGAAGAAGTCTTTGTCTTCTTGGTAGTGCTGGCAGACAGGGGAAAGAGTTGACTTAGTGCCAAGTAGGCTGATAGTTGCTGAGCAGTCTTGGAAATGATTTCTTGGGCAGTCTTGCTGTTTTGTGTTGAATAAGCAATTACAAACTTTATGCCTTGAAAACTATGTACAGTTGTTTCAAAGGAAATCAGGAAAAAGCTTCTCACCTCTTGATGCAGCAGTGTATCACAAGCAGTACTCCTTACTCTTCCAGTGTGTCATGTTAAGAGGAGGAAAGAGACTGTCTCCCTTAAAACACTGTTGTTCAACACCATTCCCTGAATTTACACTTTTTTTTTTTTTTTTTTAAAAAAAAAAGGCAAGACAAAGGAAAAAACATCCATGTTAACTGCACTGGACAGTTAATGCACTTGAGGGAGAGTTGACACTCCCCCTGACACCCTCCATAAGAGATCTTCTCTTACTGCAGAACATTCTTGCCAAATATTTAGAGTGCATATTCAACCAATTTGTGCTACTCAAGATAGAGCTTAACTAAGGGTGTCTGACTGGCTTCTTTACTGAAATGAGCTGGTGTCTGATGCTCTGGCAAATTCTAGTGCAAAAAAGCCACAACAAATTGTTTCATGAAGATGATTTTTGACAAGTTCTTATTTCTGTAGAGTTAAGTGCAGCCTATCTCTTGTGTTCATATTGTACCCATTCAGCTCCCTGTGTAGGTACAAAATACCCTAAGTGAGAATTTGTTCAGAAGTCATTAGTCTGAAATCCAAGAATTCCTTTTACTTTGATCAGTTCCCATGTTGTTGCCCGTAAAAGTGTTTGACTAGTAAAGGTCAGCAGTGAGTGGTATCTCCAGGTTGTTCAGGGTTTCTTATTTTCTTTGCCCTTTTTTGAGAAGCAATTCCCAATTTGTTCTTTTTCTGTAAAGCAGTTACCATCAGTATTGGGCAGTCATGTCTGTACAGGGGAGAGGTAGACAATGGAAGCACCTAAGCTGGAGTTACTGTGATGTGGGCCAGAAGCTTCCTGTGTAAGCTCTCCCAAGAAGTCCATGCCTGACTGCAGATCTCCTCTCATCTAGCTGGCAATGATTTGCATAGCTTTTGCTCAAGGCTGGATTTACAAGATAGATTCTGCTGTGGAGTGATGCAGCAAGCCTGTTTCTGTTTGATGAATGCAGATGCTCCTCCTACAGCTGTGTTAACTTCAATTTTGTTCTCTTCCATACTATATCCTCTCTTTGCCCTAACCAGCTTGGGGGTAGAGGGTGGTTATTCCTTTCTTCCTTCCTCCCTTCATCCTCAATCAGCATTTTGTTACTTAAGGAATCAATATGAATGGTGTACAGATGTGTGACCTCTTAGAGTTTTTATGGATTAACTTTTATGTTAAAATACTGTTGACCCATATATCATTATCTTTCAGGGTCAGATATCCATATCTCAAAACAAGCAGATTATGTAGAATTATCGTTAAAACACATCCCAAAGGTATAAAAATAGATTACAAGTTTAGGTCAAAGGAGGATTACTGACCTGCAAATTCAGGGGAGGAATAAGTGTTTTTTTCCTCAGAGTGATCCTGTATAGGATACCTGGAGAAGTGGGTAAAGGCTGGCTGTGAGGAGCATGTCTTAAATCTTCCTTGTTTCCTGTCTGCCAGCAGTAATTTTTCCATGAATGTGTTAAAAGCCTGTTGATTATCAGCCCGAGAATGGTCTTAGAGACAGCAGCCTCTCACAGGTGACCAAAAGACAAGAGCACTGCATCTGCAGTGGGTTTACTGAGATCATTTTCCTCTGCTATTTTCCAGCATTGCAGTATTTAAATAGAACTAATTTGCTGCTACTGGTGTACATGCTTTATGTATTAGATATCCACTTAACATGTAGCAAGTTAATTTAAGCCTGTGGCATGCTACTGGTAGGTGCTAGGGTAGCAGGTGAGAACAACTTCATCAGAATATCTCATTGTGCCCAGGAGAGGGCACTTGTACGTGCACACCAGCATCTCTCTGTGTACAAACCGCTGTTGTGTCACTCCTTTAGAAGGTGTATTTGGATATCCAAAGCAAGAAGAGGTGCTGATCTTGCTAGGTGAAATCCTGGACAGGCTACAATATAGCTGAAGGGGGAGACTGTCCACTACGATTTGGTTCATCCTTGCATTGTAAAACTTTCGTAATGTGTGAAAATACTGACTTAAATCTGCTTCGTTGTTCCTACCACTTATGCTAAAGCATTCAACAGTAAACTCATGTTCAAATATGAACAAATAACCCTGAACTGAAACCTAAGTAATGAACCATTCTGCATGTTGCTGCATTGCTGAAAAAAATTACAGTAATGAGGATGCATTGAGAAGAAACATTTAGTGGAATAGAGGTTTAGTTCTGTCGTATGCTTGTTTTAATTTTGTGTTTGCACAGTTCAGTTGTTCTGTGTGAAGCCGTTTGTCTTGGTTCCCTGTTGCTATTGAGTGTAATAAACTGACATCAACCGTAAGTGTTAAACGGTTTTTAAAAGTTGCCATCAGTTTTCTTTAGCGCTTAGATTAAAGTTTGATATATTGTTAACGTAGAATATTGATAACATTAGTTGACAAGTATCTTAGTTGTATAAAGCCACAATACACAAAGGACTAAACCTTTGTATATATACTGGGCCAGTTTTCTAAACTGTGTTCCTGGCTGATGTCAAGTAGGTATAATGTGTAGGGATTTACTGTGTCAGCTTTAACTTTCAGAAGGGCGTGAATACTGCACAAGAAAAAATCCTCTGATAGCACTTCAGTATCTGTAGGAACTCATTTTAGCTATTTGTGTTCCTGTTGTGTTTGTTTCTGCCTTCCACAAACCTCTGAGGGGTGGAATTGTCCAGATGGGATTTTTTCCGGGAACTAATCTTTGTATTTTTGTGTATAACAGCCTGTGTGGTACAGTACCTGTGCTCACATTCTTTCATTCAAGGGCTGGATTCTGGTGATTTTAGCTGAGATATTTCCAGTGATGCAGCACTGTTAAAACTTCAAATGTCTGGTACTGGCAACTTGCATCATGTTGCTGTACAGAGTACAATAATGAAAATTTGAATGAGTACATTAAGAAAGAAAACCACCACCCAACAGGAAACCCTTGTCTGCTTACAGCTGCTATTTGATCAATGTCATGAGAATCTGTTGCATGTGGATTTTCCTTTCTGTTAAATGTTAAGACTTTGCAGTAGGATGTATATGTTCTTGTTAATCCTAATGGAAACCTTAGCAGTCTATTTTTGGAATTCTTTAATCATTCTAATGACTTAAACATTTGCCATTGAATTGTAACAAACAAACAAACAAACAAACTTTACTCTTGCTTGCAATTGTCTGAAAAAGTCTGGAGAAAAACCAATGGCAATACGTGGTGAATGTACTACCATAAAACTTAATGCTTGCATTTTGATACCATGCAGGATCAAGATCAGAATTCTCACTTGTTGGATGGCCAATATATGCCATACAGGGGACACAACTCATTCCGTGAGAAGTATTTCAGTGGTGTGACAAAGAGGATTGCCAAGGAAGAAAAAGACAATCAGAAGTAAAGTATAATATAAACAGATTAAAAAATGAGGAAAGAATGAAGATCGTGTTTCTTTGTAAGGACATCTGGATATGAACATTAATTTGGATGCTTCAGAAAAATAAATACTGCTTTTAATTTTAAAACAAGATGAAA
>Ga0181612_163085_pt1 | contig 21066 bp, 14 predicted proteins | sample HoacroProtozoa21_FD_119630 | JGI IMG/M metagenome (GOLD analysis project Ga0181612, IMG submission 119630) | Hoatzin crop microbial communities from Cojedes, Venezuel. Combined Assembly of Gp0051906, Gp0051904, Gp0051908
AAAAAAAAAAAAAAAAAAAATCAAGTCCCATTCAGTCTCAAGAAACATCCCAAAGACACCTGGGCCCAATAGCAAGAACTCAGCTCTGCTAGTCAGTAAGGGCAAGCTTTCACTTCAAAGATGCTCAGCGGTTGCCAGAGTCTGTTATAATTGCTGTTTTAACCAACGTTATTTTGGGACTGGTTTTAGAGCTTTGTTGGGCTGGCTCCACTGAGGTGACTGGGCAACACTGCTTGGCAGAAGATAAAGAAAGCTCTGTTGCTTTCATGTACCTATCATGATGCCACTCGTGTGGGGCACTGTGCTGCTGTCAAATGTCTTCTCCAGGGCAGCCACTCCGAATTCATTCAGGTCCAGGTCATCCAAGGCAGACTCTGCCAGACACAGAGGTACCAATTATGTTATAAAGGACCAACAACTTCAAGAGATAGGATGGCCCAAAGAGCCTACATGCAGAGGAGCCTTCGCTCTCTACCTGTCAGCCTGCACAGCCCTACTCTCCGCCCTGTGCGACGCTGTTCTTAAATGGTTTGGCAGAAGTGTCATGGGCAGCTTTTCAGTTCAGGTTCTTTTGCCTGATCCAATTTCTTTTTGTTTCAAAGTATTCCCAAACGTTATATGAAAACAAAAATTTGCTTAAATAACAGCAGTTCCCACAAGTCTTCCCCAAACCGCTCTTTCAAGTCTGCTCATAATGTGCAATAACGCTGGCTTATGATATGTCTGGGTCTGGCTTGTGCTTTGTCCCTACTTTGCTGAAGAGCCACTCGGAAAAGGAATACCAGCAAAAGGGAACACTTGAAAGTCATCTCTGAGGTTCAAGTATGGGGTAAAATAAAGAAAGCTTATGAATGCCTGCAAATGTTCTATCTATTTGAACACACCTCATCACTAATCATGATCAATATAATTCCATCCCACGTATGCCCACGCATTTCTATTATTATTTTTAACAAATTAGTGAGATCACCTCAGAAATGTTAGATATAAAAAAACCCAACCAACCAACCAGGTGACCAAAAAAACCTGCACCTATCTAAAAAGGAGGGATTGCACTCTCTGGACTCTCCCGTTCTCCTTTTTCTTGCAGCCTCTGTCCCACACTCTGTGAAGGGCAAGTCCTTGCACTCTACCTGGTGGTAGCCCTCGCTATAAAATTGTCATTTAGAATGTGAGGGTTTGTAGCTGCAGAAAACGCCCCTGTGATTTCCTGCCTACTCCAAGACCTCTTTGTCACCTTGACAAACGTAAAACTAAGGCCCTTTACACCATCTGACACTCTGAATAAGTGGCTCAGAGGCCTTCTGTTGGTCCCGTGGGTGCATTTCATCCATCATGACCTGCAGAAAACATCAGATGTGTCACAGTCACAGAAAAAGCTTACAGCCTCAGGAGTCTGCCAACACTGACAGAGACGAAAAACTGGAGTTCACTGGAACACCCATGCTATTCCAATTCTCACACCTGGTGATCCACATCTGACGAAGCCCTATTAGCGTAAGTAAAAAAGGCAAAGTTACCTATGACAGACTCAACGGTGTCACTGGTTGGGTAGAAAGGAAGGGCATTGGCATTCATGCCTGGTATGCTGCTGGTGCCGGCAGGGCTTGGTGGCGTTGCAGCCAGACTGGAGGTGATACTGGAGGAGATGCTGGATGTCAGTGGGCTCCCCACTGGGAGAATACCCAGTATGTCCTGAAACAAGAGTTTTAAAAGGGAAAGAGGTAGGATATAAAACATCTTTATAGAAGAATCTCTTCAGAAACATGCAGGAATGAGCCAAAGATCAGCAGCAAACCTGTTCCTGCCTGCTTCCAACCTGACAGATGGCTGGTGCTACGACTGGGCTGGGGGTGGGGGAGAGATTAACAGCTTTTCTTTAATTTCTGCCGACTATTCTCCCCCTCCACCCCTAGTATTACAAACATCCTTCAGCCTGCCCCAGAATTAACTCCCATGACCCACAGGTTGCATGCAATCATAGGCAGGGGTGACACAATCGCTCACTCAGACTTAGTTCAGCACACGACTTAAAACCTGATATTAAATTCTCTTTGCTGAATCCTTGACCTTAGATGATTCCGGAGATCCATTCCAGCTCAATTTTCTGTAATTTGGAGACTCTCTCCAGCACAGTCCAGGCCTATGAATCTATCCTAAATTCACACAGGTCCAGTCATTCACATATAACGCCTCCAGCAAATCAGCCCATCCTCATAAAGTAATCCCTCAAGCTGAGCATCCCTAACAGTGTCTGAGCTGTCATTTACTCCCTGCAGAGCTGTCTGGATCCACAGAGATTTCTCGTCTCCTTGCCTGCGGCGGTGCGAGAACCCAGCTGGGTTCAGAGCCCTGCTAGCAGTACCGTACCTGTTTGGGCTGTAATAAAGGTTGTTCCTGGCTCCTGTGTTCCAGCGAGTGGGACTTCATTTTTGCTTGCTGCAGTAAAGAAATAGAACAAAAAGACAAGCAGCGGGATTAGCAGCAAAATTAAAAATGGCTGACTGCTGACTTTGGAGAGGCCTTGTGAAACAGTCCTCTCCTCTCTTACAGCCTGCTCTGGGCACTAGAGAGTTCACAGAGCGGGAAAGCACAACAAATGGAAAACACCCCAAGTAATTTGCTTTCTATATACCAATGCATCACCCCTAGAGTTATGCAATGACTTGTCACAATTACCTTTGCCTCCAATGCTGCTATCAGTTCTCTGCTAGCACAAAGGATATCTTCAGAAGCAAGCCCCAAAATTAATTATTTTGCCTTGCTATAACTCACTCATCAGCCCTACCAGTATCTAAAAAAAGGGCCACAAATGGTGGGAGGCACACTATATCTTTAAATTATGTAAATGTTTTTCAGCTTCGGGGAAATGAAGAATGTAGATTTTGTTTTCCCTCAAACTTTTACAGCTCCCATCTAGAATAGCAAAGTAAAATAAAGTGATAGCTAATCAATTTTAAAAGCAACATCATCAAAACAGATTTAAAAAAAAACATCCTTCCCTCATCCGTTAACAAAGCAAGTGCAAAGTCATAAAACATTAAGTGAGGTCAAGGCTGTCTGGAGTTGCAAAGCTACACGAATGCCAACATACATTTAGAAATTCACTATCCAGCCTAAAAATTCATCTTAAGGACCTTCCAGCTCCACATCCTTAACAGATATCAACCCCCTTGCCTCACATCAGTCAATTGAGCTACAATAACCAGAGCTGGGAAGGAAGTTGCCTCCTGAGCCTGTCAGTGTGTAACGGTCTGTGCTGCAGGCCTTGCTCTGCTATTCCCATGCTGCTACGTGCGTAAAGCACAGGAGATCAATCACACCTTTCAGGCATAGAGAGGAAGCAAAAAAGTGCTGAAGAATCAGGGTTCCTTGTTTACTCGCTCTCCACCCCCCCCCAGTCTGAATCAGAGACATATTTCAGGCATAAAGTCTGCTCGATCATTTTTATCACAAACACAGACAGTCACCATCTCTGCAGGGGATTCAGGCACGATGTACAACAGCAGCACATGAGACACCACGCTGACCTGAAGTGCTACACCTTGACTTTTTGGCTTAAACAGTCTTATGAAAAAGATAAATGATTGCTGGAGAGGGATGACATAACCAGACAGGCGAAAGAGCAGCGGAAGAATTCATCCTTTGGTTTTACTTAATTAAATCATTTTCTCTGCTCAGCTGTATGCCTACAGGCAGACGGGGAGGTCAAAGCCTGGCAAACAGGCAGCTGAGATACGGACGCAAAGATCCTTCTGCGGTGAGCACCGTTCTCTCACGCTTCCCTGAACAACATACAGCACGTTTACATACAGCAACACTCCAAAACTCCCACTGAAGCGATGGCAGGCTTGTTTTCCTTTGTGTGCAAGAGCTGCGTTACATTAGTGCATCTGTGTGTGTCTGATAACACGCCTGCTAGATTATCCACACAGCCCTACCCTGTCTGACACTCATCTGAACACAAGATGTGCTATCAACAGACGTCAGCAGCTAAAGTGAAGGCACACATGCAGCCATGCCCCCATGTCCCCCCCCACCGAGAGGCTTCCTGCCAACGTAGCTAGCTGGCTCTGGTGCAATTAAGTCTTACTGGAAGGGGTTTTTTCTTTAAGGAGGAGAAAAAGTGAACCTATTTCTAAACCAGTCTCAATTTCTCCTGCCTTTAATTCATGTAACACCAGAGAAAAAAAATCGAGCAAACCAACTGTCACCACTAAGCCAGTGTATCCTTTAGCATTAAAAAGGACATACATCAAGACAGAAATTCAAAGAGGAGGCTGAAATTCTCCAGCTCACTCTGCTGCACTCAGGGAAGAAAACTGGGGACATGAATTACAAAGCAAAACTGAGTGTTTTCTGACGAGCATGGAACAAACCTACTGTGTATCAGGACGTAGGAACGCCTACCTAACACGACACTCCAGTCTTTCCAGTGCAGCCAGCATTTTTCCAGCTTGCTGAATCTTTTGGGACTCAGGAAAAGTATTTTTAGCTTTAACTGCTGGCTCAGTCTTACCACAAACTATGTGGAACTCATTAACACAGAAGGAGCATTTTTTATTCTAATAAGATAGAAACTATTTGTACTAATTCTACAGAGGAAAAATGACAAGCCTATTGCAGAGCTGAGCCAGAGTGTCTCAAGTTTTCAAATATGAGTGAACAAAGTTAAATGCCTAATTAATGGTCTAATTTATAGGGTAGATGAGAATCTCTGGTGCCCACTGCAGCCAAAGGGAATCACAGAGGATTTAAAAAAGTAAGTAATTATAGATTAAAACAAAATTAAATCAGGACACTTATGAGACACCTAATTTTGTCTGTAGAAGCCTAGCGTAAGGCAACTGTGATTACTTCCATCTATATTTTAATAGCCATTTATTCCAGTCATTTAACACAGTTTTTTGCTTAATTAAAGCCATGTAAGAAGCTACCTGAATACCGTATCTTTGTAGCACAGCCTGGACTTCAGACATAAACGCTGATCAGCTGGCCCTCCTTTTAAAAGTCCTAGTCAGGCTCCATCCCCTTTCTCCTTGGCTTAGGCTTGCTGCCCATTTTCTGCAAAGCAGGGCCTCCCTGGCACCCTGCCTCTGCTGGCAGGAAACCGGGGTTCTCTCAGTCCTTCAGCTTTGGGCTCACTCCTCCTTTGCAGCAGAGGCACAGAGAACGAGCACATGTTTTTTCTTTTGTTTCTAAACAACTGCTACAAGCTGCTCTGCCTGCAAGAAGTGCCAGGATCACAGCACGGTCTGCTCTTTACCCCCAAAGACGTGTTGCATCAATTTGCGATTTCCTAAACCATCTCCACGTTAAGCAAGACAATGGAAGCATTTATAAGAAAGCATACAGGCATATAGCTTAATCTGTATTTGTCACTAAATCATTTTAATTAGACTAAACAGTGTTCCAGACTGGTCCTACTGCAAAGTTTGGTCATATTTTCCCCAAAGTTGTAAAAATAAATAAAGCAAAACCCAGAGAGTCTGGTTCTAAATCCAACTACTTTATGCAAGATCTTGTCTGGACACGATATTTCCACTGTTTTCTCACAGCAGTGCAATACTAACGCAGCAGTATAAGCTTATTAAGGCTAGCTTCTTCATACTACAGACAAGAGTTTAAACTTAGCCAGGCTGAAAGCAGCACTTCTCATCATCTCTGTTTTCAAGCAGCATAGACCAGGTATTTTTATGCCTTTTTATATTTTTTTTAAAAGAACTCATAGGAAATATTTTTGCAGGCACCTCTTCATGGAAGAAGCTATTCCTTCCCCTAAACTGAGTGTTTTTCTATTACATTTACAAATGCAGTGAGGAATAAAAACTGAGACCCAAGCTCTGGGTTGGACTCAGTTGACTTGGAAGGGATGGTGCAGAGAAACTATTAATTGTAACATCAAGCAAGGAAATTCACAGTAAGAACTTGACTGTGAAAGAGCTCATGTGTGGCAGAAGAGATGGAAGAGACTGTTCTAGGCTTGGGAGCAGTCTGAATAAGGCATGACACCAGAAGGAGAAGACTGAGGACGCAGCAAGGCAAGACTAGGATATCCAAAACGGATAAGAGGGAATGTCACTAGAGATGTGGGTTGGGTAAGGTTGCAGAGGGTTCTTCAAATGAGAATGAGGAATTAATATTTCATTCAGAAGCCACAGTAGAGAGTCAAGGATCAGAATGATACAGCCAGATAAGCAAGAGACAACTAACATGACATTTTGAATACACTAGAGAAATGAATGGAGAAAACAGAAGACAAACCAAGTCACGGAGATCAAGCTAAGAGTTCAGAGTGAGAACAGAGAAGGAAGGACGAGTTTCCATGAGACAATACAGCAAATGAAACAGCAGCTCTTGGCAAGGACCTAAAATAAGGCAAAAGAGCGAGCAACAAGTGATATGTGGGAAGCTACCCAGGGTCAATACATGACAGAAGTTGTGAGGGATTCGGAAAACAAGCAGCAGCTTGACTTCTGCAAATGGAGTGTGTGATGACAGCTAGGCAGACAAGAACAGATGTAAGATGGAAGAGACTGGGAGACTGAGAGCAACAGCAGAGATCTGAGAACTGCTAATGAGAATAGTGCTTTTCATTTTTATTCCTTGAAAAATAAAAATATATTCAAGCTAGACTGTGTAATTTCTCATTCTTCCTCACCCCCCAACTCTTCCAGCCAATATTCCCTACTAACCTGGCATTTGAAACTCTTCAAATACTCGGCCCCCACCTGATCTTCTCGCTCAAACCCCGGTGCTTTCTTGTAGCTGCCGGCTGCTGTTACTGAGTCTGGAGGAAAACCAATGGTCTCCAAGCTGTGAGGCTTTCCAATGGCACCAGGAGGAGACCCACATATATTAGATGGGCTTCCGAGACTGCTGTTCCTACAAAGAATCTAATAGAAGGAACAAGTGTCAGGAAAGTACAGCCAGCCAGTAGGAACGACTCAAAGAGGAGAGGCATCCCACAGAAGAGCTCATTCACTTCATGTTTGTTCATCAATTATAACGACAGTCAACACAAGCATACAAGCTTCCAGTAAACAGTAATTTAAAACCATGAAAACGCTCCAGTAGATACTGGATTTATACAGTCCCCACAACTACCTTTTTTTTTTGTCATTACTTTGTACTGGAGTGCAGTCTTATAAAACCCAAGCTACACCTCTAGCGACATTTGTTCTTTTGAGGCCTCAGATGTGACTGATCAAGTTTCCAAACCTGACTAAAAGTCTCTTCACTTTCCTTAGGCTACAGTAGATCCTTGTCTGCACTCTAGAGTGGTGGTGTGAAACCTGGAAAGGTGCTATGGCAGTCAGAACAACCAAGCGTATCTGAGCTACGTGTCATACTGTATCTTTTGCTTTCCAGTTGGAAATCTGAAAGTTTTAATGCAGGCACAAGCCAAGTATCAACAGCTGCATTAAAAAACCCAAGGATTTCCAACCGTTCCATCGTTTAGACTGATACCAGGGATCACAATCACATGCAACAAGGCTAGTTTTGCACTGTAGATGAAGCCGCAGACAGCAGCAAAGGAGATTAAGATGAATTTCAGAGAAAGCGCCTACCTGGATCAACCCAGATATCCCATTTCTCTGAGACAAAAAATCATTTGCCTCCACTGGCAAGCATGACTGCTTCAGACAACATTTAGACAGCTACTGCTACCACAGATTCAAATGTGGCACAGTCTGGGCTGGCATTAGAAAGAAGTAGCATCCTACAATGTTTTAATGTTTTGATTTTATTTTTATACAGACATTCTGCTGTCCACGCTTCCCTACAGTTGCAAAGATACTACTCACTGTGGCGGAGGTGGGGCTAGTTGGCAGAGTTCCTGATTTATTCCACACCTACAGTACAAATACAAAACAGAACAGGCCACGTGAGGCTGGCTGCTAGAGGGACCTTTTTCTCTGATTAATTCATCATGTAAAATGATCACCAGCAAAGCCATATTTGTTTGCAAGCTACATGTAGATGTCTTGTGGAGTGATGAAGTCACAGAAAGACATGTGTTGCCGTTTGGCATATATCCAAGGATTAGGAAAGACTGTTTAAAAGACTAAGAGCTTGAGATAAGAAAAGACCTAAACAGTCTACTAAGTGGAAGATATCTTCAATTTCATTGCAGTTTTCAGAGAACTTACATGACACATTCATAAGATGAAGGGGGTTTGTTTTTTACTGCTTTCCACAGTGTTATTTAGTGAGAGAAAATACTATGTCCAGACTTTTCAATATCTGTTTGGAATCCTAGCTGCAATCAAATTCAGGAGAACTATGAACTGTTAGGTTGGCTTTGGCACTAATAAAAATCAAACTATCAGCTTCTCTTTTCAAAGAGGGGGCATAAGATAAAACAGAGGTCCTGAGAGTTCACCACATTCCGATCAGTTTCAAATGTTAAATTCCTGTCATTTCACCTTCTCAAAACCTTGACCAGCCATTTGAAAGGTTACACACCTTAGCAACAGCAGTACAAACAGAAAAGACTTAACAACAAGAAAAAAAATTAAGTGGTCTAGCATTCCATGGGCTTCTTATCTGTCTACATGTATCTGTTTAGCATTTAAAGATCTCCCTTTTTATATGTACGATTAAAGTACCATGTACAATCTGGGGCATTACTTAAACATATTACAGAGTTTAGCTATCTCCAGAAGTAGAAGAGGGAGGGAATTCAGAATATCCTATAATGCAACACACAATATGCACATGTTAAGCCTCTGAGATTACATATGTAAACAAACTCGATTGTAGTTATGTACTTTAGACATTATTGGCTCATAACCTTTAATCAGAGTACTCAGAAACTCAGCCCAATATGTACCTCCAGACAGGAAGGAGTTGGACTTCATGTGCGGATGTATTCCACTTTCCTGAAAGCACATCAACAAACTCTGCACAAAAAGGAAGCTCAGAAATTTTATAGCTGAGAGGACAATACTAAAGCCACTGAACTGTATGTTCCAAACAAACAGATCCCTCTAAAAAGCATGGAGCTGAGATCCAAAAGAAAAGCGCCATATCCTTTGGGCTTCTGGATACTTCAGACTTCTCTTCTTGGGAAAAAGAAGCGACTCGAGGAAAAAAACAGATTTATAAACTATGGCCAAGGCTTCCCCACAGTGCTACATACATTGCTAAGGTCTGGAGCATGTGGACTGGAAGGGCTGACCGGAACAGAATCACCAGCTGCCGACGGCATATACATCACAGGGCCTGTCTGTGTCGGGCTAGACACAGCCGAGGATTGCTGTAAATCTTCACTGAGCGCAGGCTCTGGAACAAATAAAAACGCATGGAACGTTACTCAACGCTGTACAATTGCAACGGAGCAAGATCTTTAAGAACAAAAATACCTAGATATTCTTGAGAGAAGAAATATTCCACAAGCATCTACTTATAAATATAGAAGCAAGAAGAAAGCTTATCTGGCAAATGGCTACTGCTTAGCTAATATTCCTTACATTATTACTGTCATCACTTGTACACTATGCTGCTCTTTAGTCCACTACAGTTGCTCCAAAATTATCTTCCCTGCATGAATTGTATGTTATTCATTCAGCTGTCTTGAACTAAGCAGAGCTTCCTTCATTGCTAGGCACAAAGTTGATGGGTGCATTATAATTAGCTGAGGGAGATCCAACTGTGCTCAGTACAAAACATTACCAGAAAAAAAAAAAGTAATGTACATAGAAAGGCAAAACACAAAGTGTCATTGGCTTGGAAGGTAAAGTAGAGATGCTGTAGACTTGCAGTATTTACTTCTAACACAACTCAGCATCTTTATAAAAACTATAAAACTGACACTATGCCTGTGTCACAATATCTTTAAGGTACTGGTTTCAACACGTTTCTTCCTAATCAACAAAACTCACGCTAAGAGCAGATATAATAAATGGACTCCTGTTATTTTAACTGAACTAGGCTCTCAGTGTTCACCCTGCTAAGAAAAGACTAAAAGGTACAATTTCGTAAGACAGCACAAGAAATAACCAGGCTGGCTTTAAACTAGTATAGCATCAAGTGCATTAATCTTCTTAGGAATATGGCATCTCTGAAACAAAAATACTATGTTATACACAAGGGAGTTTGCTAAACACTATTTCTTTATCAAGATTTCATTCTCTCTTAAGCTTGCTAGATCATACCGTGTAGTTGCACTACTGTGTTTTGGGCCATTACAGCCCACAACTCTAGCTATAATTACGGCTTGTTGACAAGGCTTCCTATGAAATGAACTGCATAACCTGTAGGGAATTTACTCTCACCATTCCTTGACAAAGGCAGCAATTACTAATTCCACCATTTACAAAGGATAATCAAATAACAAAGAGATTTGCTCAAGGCTATGTAGTGAGTCAGTATCAGAGCCAATCTACTGACTTCTGAGTAACCTGCTCTCATTACTGCAAATTCAACAGGGAGACTGGAGTGCAGAAACTGAGTAGGAGCCAAAGGACCAGGAACTAACCATTTACCTACGAATGTTAGTACCCACCTGAACATAGAACTCCCACAGCCAGAACAGCATCACTAGTTTACAGATGATGAAAATGAGGATTGAAATAATGCCCTATAAATCAGGCAGCTAGCGAGAAAAAAGGATTTGAGGAAAAGCAGACAAAAAAGCTGTATATTCTTCTTCTCCAACCTGACTTAAAGATTTAAATTCTAAACAGAACTTCATAAATAGTAAAATAGTATTTAATTTTTGAAACAGATCAATGTGTTATCTATAATTAGCAATTTTATCCTCAGCTTTTTAAAATGCAACACTTTGCAACTTAGCTAGGCACACTTCATACATGTCCAGAAGCAAAGCAACTCGCTCTGTTCCAGTCCTCCTAAACTGACACACAGAGAACTGAGCACATGAGAGGGAACAGAGGGAGATACTTCAAGAGACAGTGCAGCGAGAGCTAAGGGCTGAGTCCTACAGACTACCTACTGCCTTCAGCTCTGCCAACACCTCCCACCCTAGCACGACTTTATAGGAATTATCAAAGTTAATACTTCGTTTTTAAAAATCCTTCACAGAAGCTCTAGTTTAGGTGGCCCTATATTTTAAACTATCTATTTTGGCCAGAAGCTCTCCATAGCTCAAATATCCATGAAAGACGAGAGAATCAGCCCACGTACGTTCTACATGTGCAAAGGCACAGAAGGGTCCTCGGGGACAGCTGCCAGACTGCTGCATATCATTGCACTTGGTGGATTTGTAGATCTAAGGATGGGAAAAAAAAAACAACAAAAAAACCCAGACATGAACAGGAAAAAACAGTGACCAGCAGCCCAGGTACAAAAGTACTGTGAAGAGACTTGACAGCAAGATGGGAACACAGATAAAAGGCATAAAGGCCAGCAGAGGTCAAGGTGACCATTTCAGTGCTTTGCTTCAAAGAAAGGAAAACCCACTATAGTCACCAAAACACCAAAATATGCCATCCCAGCCAAGCTCACCCAAAGATCAACCATCACGTCAGCTCACCCAAAGGTCACCACTTGCCATAAAGTCCCTCAGTCTCACTGGGAGCTCCATGGATATTACAAATGGTAAAAGGTAGGAAACAGTTGACAGATGACAGCACAGAAAGCTACAGCCACATTTGCAAGGAAAATAACAAACTGTTGACGATGATTGTGGGAAATGGATTATTCCCCTTCCCCCCAGTCTGATGGGCAGTGACAATGGTTACTTTGCTGATACAGGCCCAACAAAGCTTTTCGACACTGTAACATGAAGCAGAGTAGGACAAGGTCTTAATTACACTTTCTGTAAGGATAATGGAATGCTCTGGGCATGCTCACGACTAAGAGCTTGGTGGTTTTTAGCACGAGTTTGTGGGTATCTACGATTCAGTGCGATTATCATCAACCAAGAATCTTCCCCCAAGGAAACAGCTGCTGTACGCTCACCTGCAAACCCACTCCACGCTTTCAAGAAGACCCCCATACATGAGACTGCTCTTACACTTGAGTTTTCCCCTACTTCTCTTACCTCCTCCCACACGGTCTGCCTAATGAAAAGGCACCCCTGTCAAGCAGCTGAATTTCAGCTTGCTTCCAACATGCAGGTTCTCTGCATCCCAGGACCACACCGCAAGCAGCCCTCATACTCTCCCAGCTGGCACACTAATTTACTTCATAAGCCTGGAATGCTTTTGCTTTTCTAGTCAGCCACCAAACAGAGCGAGCAGGTTACTGTACCTCTGGATGGAACTGCTGTTCTGTGCGAGTGTGGCAATACTGGCATGAGTCTCCATTTTCACACTTACTGGGATCTCCCCATTCGTCTCCATGTTTCACACTGGGACATGGCGAAGATCTGTGTAAATAAGGTAGCAGGAGAATGCATCAGACCCACAAACGTGCTTTGAGCTTTGCTCCCTCAATGGGGAGGCAGCTTCAGCTGCCCACCCTCAGCTGTACAATCTGTTTGCCCGGCTGCTGCTCCCCCAGCCCCCACCCTGCTGCCATTGCATCTTCTTCCTCCTCTTCCAATTTCCCAATGAAAGAAACGTGGCTTAGCTTTCATCTGAAACTGAATGCAACCCGAACCAACATAACTTAACAATATTAGCAGTTGATGTGATTAGTGTCAGAGATGCTGGGTTTGGTTTGTTCTGGAACTGGACGTTCATAGAAAGCTAATAAGTTAATTAGCTAATCCTAAAACACATAATACCCTTACAGTGGTATGTTTCCAGGTTTATAGTATGGCCATGTGGAAAAGAGGCTGAGTCAGGTCACTGGGGAAAAGGCAAGCCCATTTTCTTTCTCCCACCCAGGAACAGTTCTTTTACCCAGTTGTGAATTTTTGCCTTGACCTACTTCCCCTGCTCTTTATGCTCTTAACCGTTCCCTCAGACAACAGCAGAGGGAAGCAGATAGCAGCAGCAGACGCCTGCATGAAAGGCAGCCACATCAGCTGGGGGTGGGGAAAGCAACACAGAAGTGAGTGGAGAAGCTTCCACCTCTTCCCTTCCCAAAGGGCCCAGGCAGGGGCAGAAAGCACAGGGCTGCTGCCTGAAGACTGGCGTAGTGTTTGTGTTTCTCCTGGAGGTGTTGGGATTACTGTTCCTTCGTTTTTTATGGTTTTGTTTTGTTTGTTTTTTTAATATGGGATTTCAGTGCCAATTGAAAAATTTCTGTGAATGCTGGGGGTGGGGAAGGGAAGTGAGAACATCCATGGTATTTTCTCTCCTGGCTTTCTAGTCTGCTCTTATATTTTTCAGAAAGGAACTAAGGAAAAGCCCCACTGAGACCACAACAAAAGCTCTGTTGTGCTGGAGGAAATGAGGGCCTATAACTTGGATGAAATGCATTCAGGGAGACACAGCATGCTGAAAAATCCAGCGACAGCTGAGTGACGAGAACACCCTGGTGCCTCAAAAGCACAGACTTTAGCAGCTGGTTAGGAATGCATGTCCAGTTACAGTACTGGTCACACTGTGCCCCACAATCCCCATCCCCAGGCACACACAACAAGCAGCTCGATGATTATGAACCCTCTGCCACGAAAACACTGCCGTGTGAGTTTGTTTCTACATGGGGATTAAAACTTTCTTTTGTCTTCTTTTTCCCCGCACGGCTTTCTAAAGCAGGACTTTATATGGTAAGGACAAGCCAGACACAGGTCCTGTCTGCCATAAAACTGAAGTTGTAACACGATTTAGGAACAGTCACTTGTTAGAGATACTGGTTCCTATATACAGCAACACTCCTTTAGTTTGTTATCCTGTCTCCTAGGCAGAAATAACAGTCCATCACATCTGTCAGTACAGGCCTGGGAGACACACTAAAAAACTATCTAGTTGACAAATGCCTAGATCCTTCGTTACAGACTTCTACCACACCTCCCCACTCAGCTGGGAAATAGAATATCCAGGATCATGGTACCTGTATTTGTGTTTTCTTGGGCTTCTTCTTCTGTCTTTGCTATTGTGGTAGTAGGGACAGGCATAACCCTGACGACACAGACGGGGGGGTTTCTTACACTGCTCTGTCTTGTAATTTCCCAACACATACGTTGTATCTGCAAAAGGAGCAACCAGTTAGCAGGAGATGACCATGATCTACATTTACTACACCAAAGTTTTTGACAGCAGCGCATACTTTACAAACACCAGCCCTTCCCAGCCTCCACAGACCCGAAGTGACACTCACCTTGCCACCTTGGCTCCTCACTGAGTATCTTCTCTATCATAGCATGGCTAGCAGCGACTGCAGACTGACCCTCTATGCCACCTTCTGATGTAGTCTGACCATTCTGCAAAGCCTCCATCGCCTGAAGCTCCCTTCATGGACAGAGTTAAAAGAACATAAGAGAGTGAGCGGAAGCAGAGACAGATAAATGTGTACAAAAGCTGACATACTAGAATGTGGTAACAATTTCCACGTGGGTACTTTTCATTCATGCATTTTTTGTCAGAATGTCTTCAGTTGAACTGCAACTGCAATACATGTTCTTCACTCCCTGCGAATTCCAGATTCGTCATTTTGACCTCTCCACCAGACTCCAAACTACAGCACAACCTGTTTAAAGTATGCTCCCTTCCCCCATTTTGAGCATGCTCCCTGAACACTTTGGAGATTTGCCTTATTAGAAAGGGATACATCATTATCACTCCAACACTAAGCATTTCACACCTAAGTAGTACTGTTCTTCAACCCGACTCTTCATGTGGGTCCAGAAATCACCCTTTTCATCCACAGCCCCAACCTCTACCAACCTGATGTCATACACCGGAGAGCGTAGGTCATGGGGCCCATGAGCAAATGCACAGTGGACTCCGTTCTTCGTGCAGTTTCCCTTGGAGTCTGTCTCATGAATGCAGATTCCAGTTTTGTAGTAGCGCAAGTGATACCTCCTCTCTGTGTCTCCAGTAGTTCTATGCAAGAAGGGACACCTGAGGCACAGAAGGAGGGGAAGCACAGCCAAAGTTTAGTCACACAGGTGATGGACTCAACACTACCAGAAGACATATTCCTGATACAGGATGCTGCAGCTGACACCACCTTTGCAAACTCTACCCCTTCCCTTATGCTGCGCCTTCTAAAGCTACACAGAACCCCTAAACCTGTCACTACACAGTATACAATAGTTCCCCCCCTCCCCCAAAAGACAACTGGATTATAAAGCCAGCAGCAGCTTGTTATTCTAGTCTAGTGACTGCCAGGGATCTGGAAAAGAGCAAGGACACTGTCCAGGCGTTCTGATACACCAGCCATGATTGAAGTGACATCACTGGCACATACCATTTCCTCAGCAGCCCATCTAGACTTCGTGCTGTTACTGTTTCCTGCTGATGTACTCCTACAGGGCTGCGACAGTCTATCTATAGCCAGATGCATCCTTTATGCAGGGCACAGGACAAGAAAGGAGAATTACAACACTACCATTTTAACTGAAGTTTTGTTTCTCCTCTTAGGCAGAAAAAGAACAATCTACACTGAGAAACGGAAAAAAAAAACCAACAAGATGGAATAGGTAAAGTTTGGATATTGTAGCATCAAGCTATAAATACAAATCAGCAAAGAGTTCCGAGACAGCAACAGTTTTCATTCACTGATTTTGAGCCAGATATGAGCCAGTGATTCAGAAGCCAAAGCCCCCAAATATCCTATTTCCAGTCCCTTCCAGTTCTCTTCTAACAAGGAAGAAACTATTGAAACCAAGGCCTCAGGCTGGGGGATTATTCCATTCCACTGTAGTCACAAGATTTTTATTAAATTGGGTAAGAAAATATTGTTTTCCTGATAAATAGCTTTTTTCTGTGTGTGTTTATACTGGCACCATGAAAGGGAACTGAAATTCCATCTTTCTATAGCATTTCTATATAAATCACTCCCTATATTTGACCACAGTTTGGCTATGCTATTTATTCTTCCACAGCTGTCATGTGGCTAAAGTTGTGTTACTGGGTTAACCCTTTAATTGCTGGAGTCTGCCACATGCACAGCAGAAACATTTGCATCTCTGCTCCCGTTCAACTTCCACAGTCACGGAGAGAGAAGACCACATAAACCAAACTCTTCCTCATGTTGCCTTATTCTGGGTACCTGTTACTTCCCTATCGGCTTCTTAAAAGTTTAAGACGACAAAATAAACCGGCAAGTAACTGATATGATTTTATAAAGCTGGGGATAGATAACTCAGGGGGCAGACTAGAGGACAGAGCTCCTCCTCTTTCAGCAATCTGTTAAAAACTAAGGTACCCTGCTAGTGAGCAAGAGCTATTATTTGACAGCCAGGGACTTACGGGAACAGAGTCTGTCTCAGTCCATTCCTCAGCGAGCTGTTTTTCACACCTCAACTTTGCTGAAGATGCCATGGCTCATGAGGACAATGAACAATGCAAGAGTCAAATAATCTAAGCCACTCTTAGCATCATCTCTGCAGCAGCCCTGGAGCACACGGGCTGCTAGTACAGTTTTTACATCTGTTCTCATGTTACGTATGTTACGAAGCTGCTTTACTGCTGACTTGCCTCATCTCTGCAAGAACTGGCTGGAATCATCACCTGGACTGATCCCAAAAGCCTAGCACCTAAAAAGCAGGGTGGTGTCTTTACTTACTCATCTCCTTCTGGGCAGATTCCCGTGGTCTCGTCATACTTGGTACAGTAGATGTCAGGGCTGTAGTTAAATGTGCCATCCCGGCGGCGGATAGATCTGCGACGACGCTGGTTGACAAAGTGCCAGTGGAAGCAAGTGTAGGGCCGGTGCTGAGTGCACTTGTGCTGCACGAAAAGAGGGCACTGCTCCGTGCGGAACTCCTTCAGGTAACTGCAGGCAGAAACCCAACAGCAGGAGGTTAGGACAAGGACGCTGGTCAGAAGCAGTATGCAACCACCCTGCAGAGTCCAGGCCAAACCGAGCCACATCCATCGCAGAGATGCTTGCAGTCCTTCCCACACCCTCCCCTGCTTTCGCTCCCAGTAACACAGGCTGGAAGCTGCTGGCTGGCTGTAATGGGAAGATATCAGTTACCAGGCCAGTTAACACAAACATGAATGCTAATGGTAGCTGAAATCCCTTGCTATTGTGCCTTTCCTATCATTTTGCAGAGGCTTGTCATGATCTTAGAAAACAGTTTCTGAGAAAATACAACTCTTAAATACTTTTCTATCCCATTTCTATCTTTAAATCTGAGACGTATCTGGGCAAAATGAGCCTTCCTTCCTATACGTTCAATTTAAAAAACAAACAAACAAACACACACAAACCACAAATAAATAAAATATACTTCCTTGTAGCCGTGTTTAAAGCTTCAAGTTACTGAGAAAGAAAGATTTAATTTTGAAAGACTCTTTCATCCCTTGTCCTCCTGGTTTAATGCAGCTTCTTCAGTACAAGGTCAGCTATGATATTAAAATTAATCAATTTCTCTCTTGCAATCTTGTGAATTCAGGACACAGTCTTGAAAAGCAGGATAACTATCTTCAAACTCCTGCCTGTTTATGTTGCTTTAATTTTAATATGTAATTCTCCGAAAGTACGTGTCTTCTTTTATCCTGAGAACTAAAGAAGTCACAAGCTTTTATTTGTGACACTAATAACAGCCTCTAAACCCAGATTGTAGAGGATTACAAAATGGTTTAGATCAACATAATGATCTGACTGTGATCTGTGTGTAGGTGCTTACAAAACCCACGCTGCCCGAAACCCACTATCTGCCCTGTATTTTATAGGGAACATATGAACAGTTCACGTAGCTCCGACCCGAATTCCAACAGGTTCCGTCTCACAGACACCTCCAAGAACAACATGGAAGGCCCAGAGCACTCTGGTCTCTTATGTTTAGAGGTCAGCTTAAACAGTGAGCAACAAAATTTGTTGGTCAAAATAAAAGTGCTAGTATTCTGCTGGAGCAACACGATGACATAACAGCAGATATGGACTCATTTTAAACCGCACACGTACTCCAAGGCAACAAAATGGAGTATAGGAAATTGTCAGGTATTCATTCCCATATCATACGATGTTTCTGTCGTGTTTCTAAATAAATGGAAAGGCGTCTGATGGCCAAAGACCTATTTACAGATAATATCATCATGCTAGATTCATCACGAAAGCGACATCTGTAAATAAAGCCTCCTTTCCTCTTTACCCCTGGCTGAAGAGAAACCTCCAGGAAAATGCACAAATTCAAGCCAAGTGGTTTTATTTGTTTGCTATGAAGAGAGGATATCACTGGCAAGAGCTTTCCTACACTGGATTTTGCAAGCATGAAAGGATAAAAGCTCTTCTTCCTCTTCAGCCTCCAAACAGGCGAGACTTGCAGGTTCCACTGCTTCAGATCTGCGACCGCTCGGGGCTGCAGAGCCTCCGCAGCTGGCTGCAAGCCCTTGTCAACCCAGGCCCATCTGCCCCTGGCTACCCAGCGTGGCTGGAACACTATCTGCACTGGGGCCCAAGCCTTAACACCAGAAAAACCAGAGCCAGAGCGGAGAAACAGGTCTGTCTGGAGTAGGTGAGGGCTAACAAAAATCACTTTGTTCCTTTTCACTTTTAAAAAGCCAGCTCCATTCAAATGGCAATCCCTACTCCCTACTCCAACCACAGCAGTTAATTAATCTGGAAACTGAATGCCGCAATAAAATTAATCCATTCTTGAAAAGCTTTCTAAGCTGTTGGACCAAGCACAGTTGTAAAAGGTGGCACTCCACCGACTATTTTATCTTATCAGCGCGCTAATAAGACTTAGAGCAAAAGTGACTGTAACAACATTTAGGTTAGAAAGTGAATTAAGTAAACTTAAGCAGCATGATACCTTGACTGCCGTCCAGATACTACACAGTCACCAACCAGGCCCTTCCACCCACAGGTCTCCACGTCCACCTTACAGACATGCAGATTTGTGTTACTCCCACTTTACATAGAGAAACACTGCAAAACAGCTGGCTCGTGCCCCGGCCATATCATACAGGAATCAGAGTTGGTGACAGAAAGCGAGAGCATTTAAACTCCTCCATCTCCACTGAGGCGAGTCCTGGGCTTAGTTTGAAGAACTGCATCCTGAACCTCTCCAGCGCTCTGGAAACTAAGGGGAGATATCAGGCCTACACAACCTGGGTATCAAGCCCAGTGCTCCACGCTTGTAGTGACAGGCATGCATGAAACATGGTTAAAAACCCTAGAATTTAGCAACAGCACGATCAACCGAGCTGAAACAGCTTCCTCTTAGCAGGAGAGTTTAACAATGTACGCGCTGACAAGGGACTTCAGTCTCTGGAGTGTCAATTGTTGCTGAAGAGCATTTGAAAATTAATTGCATTTCATGATTGGCTAAACTCCCTGGAGAAACATTTATTATAATGTAAATGAGAGATAATTACATAAGTAAATGGTTCACCTGAAAAGTGTTTAACACCTAACTTGCTTCATCAGAAACTCATTCTTTAATGCTGTCTATTAAATAAATGATCTCTCACTCTTAATTTCAAAGCAAGTCCTGCAAACAGGTACCACTGAGCTCCGCACATTAACTGTGCATGACCACCTCTGCAATAGACCCAACAGAGGAAAAGCAGAGTTGTCACATTAATTCCATCATTTCAAGCCTTTCAATCACTGCTTTGGGTTTTTTCTTTTTTTCAAGCCACTACAACATTTTAAATTACCCTCCTCCACAATAGCCTGAATCGTAAATTGCTTTACAGCCCTGCGTTTTCTTGATCCATGAAGTGAGTTTTGGCTCCTCTGGGAGAACGTGGACCACTCAGCCAGCCACTTTGTATTAAAATATATGAAAGGCATCTAAACCACATGTGTTTTGGGAACATAGAAAGGATACGCAGACCGCACTACCGCAACGTGATTTCTCACAAAGCAGAAAGTTATTAATATTTCAGCAGCCTCTTTGCAAAGGCTTTAAACAAAATCGCAGAAAATACTGTCATGACAGACTCTTCTGGTGTCAACGGTCTCTATAAATTTTTTCCCAAAACAGCTGAGAAAAGGACTTTTTGAACGACCCTTCAAACTGAAAACATGTGGATAACTGGTACACGTTTCAGAGCGTGTCAGCCAAACGCTGTGTCTCTACAGGAACAGGAAAGCCAGCAATGATAACTTGCATTTCTCAACTCCTCTCTAAAGATCTCGGGAAACTCCACAGCCCCCACATGAGGGCCAGTAGAATTATTACCCCCATTTTATACAGAAGTTACTCCTATATTTATTTAACATAAAAAAAAAAAAAAACAGTTCTGTGTTGGTCTGCTTTACATGCACTTTCTTTTGCGTTTGTATGTATGTTGGATTTTCAAACCCACATAATTTTTTAGAAAGTGGAAAGCACGTAGCCCGGTCTTCTTCTGATGCTACATCAACACCCAAATTCCTGGAGGAAGCCTTCTCGTTTACGAGTCCTAAACAAAGACAAACGCAATTCTAAACAAATAGGACAAGACTGGCCAGAACAACGCAGATCAAAATCCCCAGGCCGAATTGAACTTGCTGCCAAACAGGATGGACGCTACTGGAAATGAAAGCTTCTTTCACTAGGAAAAGGAGAGGTTCTTAGCCTACTTCGGGAAGCCCCAGAGACCAACAGGAGCAGCAAAGTATTAGAAAACACACCCAATACCACTCTGCTGAAATTCCACTTCCTCTGGGATGGGATGTGGGAAGGGGCAGTAACTACCTTCTGCAAGAATTTACATTAGCAGGGGAAACGCTGTCTTTAATTGCCAGCAGCAGCTCCAGGGCAGGGCAGCAAGTTTACACCTGCAGCAGTAATTGCAGCTGGTTCCCCCTCTGCCCTGGGGGAACGGAGCAGCAACCTGCTCCAGGAGCTGCAAGAAAAGGATGAGCAGGGTGCGGGGAAAGGAAAAAACCAACACAAACCTGTGCTTCCAAACACCACCACCAAAAAAACAAAAAAAAACAAAAAAAAAAACAACCAAGCCTAGAAAGAAGGGAGGGGAAAGAAAAAAAAAAAAAAAAAAGAGAGAAAAACAAAAAAGAAACTCAAACACAAAAGTTTCTTTTTTCAGCTAAAAAATTGCCGCCTTGCCCGGGACACTTCACCTCCCTGCGGCTGGCGGC
>Ga0181612_132099_pt1 | contig 21064 bp, 11 predicted proteins | sample HoacroProtozoa21_FD_119630 | JGI IMG/M metagenome (GOLD analysis project Ga0181612, IMG submission 119630) | Hoatzin crop microbial communities from Cojedes, Venezuel. Combined Assembly of Gp0051906, Gp0051904, Gp0051908
CTTGCTTGATGATGGCCTCCAGGATAAGCTGCTCCATCACCTTTCCCGGGATGGAGGTGAGGCTGACCGGCCTGTAGTTCCCTGGGTCCTCCTTCTTGCCCTTTTTGAAGATTGGAGTGACATTGGCCTTTCTCCAGTCTTCAGGCACCTCTCCTGTCCTCCAGGACCTCTCAAAGATGATGGAGAGTGGCTCAGCAATGACATCCGCCAGCTCCGTCAGCACTCGTGGGTGCATTCCATCGGGGCCCATGGATTTGTGCACATCCAGATCGCTTAAGCGATCCCTCACGCAGTCCTCCTTGACCAAGGGAAAGTCGTGCTCTTTGTAGGCTTCTTCTCATTTCATACTCATCTTTTGCTCACTTGCTTTTTCCGGTATAAGTTGAGGTTATGTTTGTTTTCAGGGATATGACTATATTTTGTCTGACAGAAAATAGGCGGTTAGTTTGAAATATCTGTTATTCTTCACATCCTCCCCTTTCTCCAAGAGAAAATAGGGAGGTAGAAGAAGAAGATGGTACTGCAAGGCTTGCTTTGGCAGGGAAAGGATATAGATATTTTTGGTTTGTTGAATACTGAATATAAAAAAGAATAAAATTCCCAAATTGATCAGAAGTAATATACAAACAAAATCATAGTAAAATTATGATGAGCTTGATTAATCCTAAAGAAGATAGTACAGACGGATTCAGTATTTAAAAATGAATATGACAAAATATTTTATTGAACTTGTGTATTTGTTGGGGAGTATGGGTTTTTTTAACATTGATAATCTCCGCATAACTGCATAGAACAAATTGCGATAGGGAAAATAACCTTACCTGTAATCAGTAGTGCATATATTGAGACTGATATTTACAGTTCTTTAGACCTATATTATTTTTACAGAGGAAGTCTTGTCCTCTTTTTTTCCCTTTGTGTTGGTATTTGCAATTTAATATGATCACTAGGAGGAAACTGAATCTCCTGCACATATGTTTTTTCTTGCTAAAGAGTGACGATGATAACATGACCAAGTTTAAATTTTTGCGCACAACCAAAGCTCAGTTTCAGCCATCTTACTTATAAAATGAACACTGATATTCAGGAATGTATTGTCTCCATTATGGTTCAGACATCCATCTGAGAGCAATACAGAAGTGTGTTACACTCCTCCCTATCTGAATGCAGTGACTCAATAAATACATTAATACTAACTGTTCATTTTTCTTCTTATATTGACTGGGGGGGTTGTGCCTGTTTCTTTTATCAGAAAGGAGAAAAACCTGCAGCTGACTTTGGTGGGAATTTTGCCTGAACAGAGACTACAGCCTGCAGTCCAAATGAGATTTCTTTCAGTGCGTATCTGTTTCATTTTCTAAAGTTTCTATATTTTTGTAGCACATACAGGAGTGACTTAAAATTGAACTTAAAGTTGCTGCTTTAGGAGACTAAGCTGCAGTGATGTCGGGCTGATGTACATTTGTTACGGCTCTTAACAAGGTTGCCTATCTGAATGCTTGGAAGTTGCTAGTGTTTACCTGAAGTCCACATGACTAGCTAGGAGAATTTTGTGCAACAGAGAAGGGGAAGAACAGCAGCTGCATTCATAGAACCTTTTTCTTTACACATGTGCATTCACCCACAACAGCCATCCTCCACCCTGACACAGGACAAAGGTCTTGCTAATGCTGCTTCTATCCAGTGTACTGACGGCTTCGGGCATGCTGCACAACTACAGGTTGGCAAGGGCATGACACTATTAACCAAAGCTGTCTCTCAAATCTCAACTGACCTCTATACCAAAGTGGAACTTGCCAGTGAGTCCTTACTCCCTTCAGGCACTGATCAGTTCTTTTTAAGTGGATGGGAATGTAGGGTTTCAGACTTCTAGCACAATTTGCACAATACATGTGATCCAATATATAGAAATAGAAGAAAGCTGCATAGAATGTTAGAATTAAGAGAGTTAAGTGCATCATCGCTTAGGTATTAAGTATGTTCTTTTAATCTATATGCTTTTAAGTGTGTGCATGTAAGTAATACATATTTATATGCACAGGTGCTTCTGACATATATCCATCTGCTTTATGCAAATCTCGGCAAAAAATATTAAAAATGGCCATTTATAAATATAGACAGCTGGAGCAGATATTTGTTTAACCATTACTCCACCTACTGGTCTTGTGTTAAACTGACTGACACACCAGAGTTTGCTTAAGTAAGATAATGGAAAGAAAAGCATCCCCAGAGCACAGGCGTTGAGTGATTAATTAAACAGCAAGTGTGGGGAATAATGGTTTTAAGGAGTAATGGTTTATTTCAGAGGGTGGAGGCTGAATTATGCCTTTCTGTCCATAAATACATGCCAGTGGTATTCTTACTGTTAAAAATACCTAAAACTTACTTTGAGAGGAGTAAATATTATAACAGATGTGTCTGACTGTACATTTACAACAAAACCATTTGCACATATATTACTTGAATAACGGTGTAGAATTACCTTAGAACAGGAAAACATCAATTAAAATTAAGTCTTCCAAAAGCTACAGCAATATGAGTAAATAGAGTATGACACTGTCTGAAAAATTACACTGGGGAAAACAAACACTGTCACAAATGGACTATGCTCTGCTACTTGGGGCTGAAGTTTACAAGATATCATTTCTTATCATGGTGCAATTGCTGGAGGAGCCCGAGCTCCAAGAAAGGCTTCAGACACCCCCTTGGAAGTTGTCAGTTCTGTGTGTCATGCAGCCCTCATTCAAGGGCAGTGGATGCTTGTGGCATCTACATGAGATTTGACATTCAGGTAAATCAAACACAACTGTAGGACCACCCTAGGGTCTGCTGTAGAAAAAAAAAAATCTTTTGCTTTCAGAGGGTCTGTAGTCCCAAGAGAGCTTTGTGGTCATCTGTTTTTTTATTCTTTCCACCTTTATTACATCAATAAAACACATCCTTTTGCTGGAGCTATCATAGGGTTTCATAAAGAACTCACCATCACTGTACTGGGATATCTGTAAGTAGACCCTTCATGAGCAAATTCCCTGGAGAAGGCTATCCGCTGGCTTTTTAAAATTTAAAAAAAAAAAAAAAAGGAGACAGTGATGAACTGAGCCCACTCTTATTTGGCACTCTCGCTTGTATTATATATGTAAGTCATGGTAAGTATGTCATATATATGCTTACAGTCAGGTCCTTCATTTCCTTCTTTTTCGCTACTATCTTGTTGGTTAGTCATATTTTCTTAATAGGTAGATGATAAGAAAGCGTACACTCAGCAAATTTTACAATAGTGTAACTATGCAAAGAAAAAATTTTTAATTTTTGTGGCATAGTTCCCTGCAAAGGCCTGGTAGTGAACTTTTTCCTCTGCTTTTGTAGTGGAAAAGCATGATGAGGGCACAATCAACCCTTACTTTGTCGTACGTGCTGACACCAATCAGAAAAGAATCCGTTTAGCAGTAGTTTAAAGACTAGTTTTTTCCTTTTCTGCAGAGGATTGCACGCAAGACCAAAGCGAAAGCTGACACCTCCACCAAAGGGACCTGCAGTACATAATGGACTTCTACTGCTAGGTCTAACCAGATAGCCCATTAAATCCAGACTCCTCAGCTAAGTCTTGGTCAAGGGCAAAGGAGAGGGACGTTTTCATCACTGTGGGTCTTTGTGAATTCAGCTTTTGAATACTGATTAGCAGTAGAGAAATACGGGTATCCGGACGGAATAGTAGGCACATACACCGTGCTGTGATCAGGTCCTCAGCGGCATGGCAAATCACCAGGACCTTGGAACATGGTGTGGTGTGAAGCTGCCACCCAGCCCTGGCGTGCTCCACATCTCTGCTGTAGGTACCAAGTCCCATTTAGCTGAATCCCTTCACACAAGGCTGTGTAGTGCTAGTGGCACTGTGTCCTCGCCTGCTTCCCAGCTGCTAATGCCTTTTCTTTAGATGACATGACTGAAGCATTGGGACAGGAACCAGCTCTCTATTATGCCAGAAAGCCACCTGAGGGTTAAGGAAGAGAGAAACCTGAGGAGAGGAGTGTCCAAGGACTCCTTTGGACGGGAAAATGGTACCTCTTTTACCCTGGGGAGGTAGGAAGGAGTAGTTAGTAGGCAGACCACAGGCTGAGCACCAAGGAGGGAGCAGTGCGCTCGAAAACATCCTTATAGGAGAAAGTGTGGAGGGGTAATTAGGTGAGTTTGCTTCTGTTCTGTGCTGTAATGATGAATACAGTGCTTATTCTCAGTGGTGCAGAGGTTAAGAAGCGCAGGTCTACATGGTCATCCAAGGGGTATGCAATTAGCTTTCATGTGGAGCAAAGCTAAAGCCAGAGAGTTTGCACCTGTGGATTCCTGATGGAAAGACACTCTTGACTGAGCATAGTCTAAAGTGAGACCTTTTTTCCGCAGAGCACAGAAAAGCTGTGCACTGAATACAAGAGGATCAACACAGCTGGTTACTAGCATCTTGATTAAGGATGGATGAACTGGTTTGGATAAAACAACTGGTCTGACTGTGCACAGAAGTCAAGTTGAGCCTGATCTTGGAAAGGGCAAAACAATACAAAGCTTGTATTATTGTTTTCACTTTAACACATTAACATTTGCCTGTAGTTCCTGGTTGCAGCAAAACAGCTAAAAACAGTGCAAGGTTGACACTTTTCCTGGCTAACTGGAAAGAAAGGAGTTCACTTGGTCTCTCTTCCTACCACCAGACTTGTTTCTAGACAAGAGATATTTTCCTCTCAACCCAGCCACAGAATATCCAAACATTTGCCCATCTCTGTTTCAGAGTATTCAACCTGTAGCAGTTAAGAGAAAACTGCCAGTAACATCACTATCCCTGAAAGGCTTTTTGAAGTGCCTGTGAAGTTTCTGTAGTGGAAGTTAGTCTGGGAGCACTGAAAATTGTCATGTGTGCCATTGCCAGTGTTTTCTCTTCATACTCAAACGTCTGCATAATCTTGGTGGTGTGGCCACTTTGCATATCACAGCCAAAGGGAGGTGGGACTCCTTGCTCAGTCGTATAACTGACATGTTGGCAATGATGTTCAGCATTGCAGCTTTGCGGCAACATTGTGGAAATATTTGAATTCCTGTTCAGAGTGAGCATCCACCTGACATTTGTACTGGAACATGCGGTTTTTTGAAAGTGCTTCTCTGTATTTTACACAATAGAATACTATCTTTGTCCAGAAGGTGTATTAGTGCACAGTTTCAAATAAATTACAGTTCACTATTCTTGTTGATTATACTCACATAGCTCTTTTTTCAGAGTCGTCTTTAGTTTCATGAAGATAGAACATAGAAAATCATGTTATGTGGCCATTCACTTAAACCATGGCTAATATTTGGAGAGCTATATTTTACAGGGAAATCTGCTATTTTACATACATAATAGTTCTTTTTTTTTCTCTGTAATTGCACAGAAGGGATTTTTTCCAGCAAATTAAAATTTCTGTGACATCAATTATTTGGCAATATGAAGATGTAATATTTTACCTTAATTTCATTTCCTCTAAATTAATGTGATGCTGATTAGATTTAAATAATAAAAATAATAAGGTAAGTTTCCATCTCTAAATTATGTCTTTGTCACGTGTGCTTCCCTTTGTATTGAACTTGGTGACTTATTTACTTTTAGTAGTTCTGAAATATTCTGACACTAACTACATTTTGAAATATGCAACTATGTTGCTTCTGTTTTCTACTCATTTCAGATTGGTTTGGAAGGATTGGCTTGTTATTTTATTGCTGAATATTAAAGCTGAGAGCCGTATTACATCTATCAGAGTGCTTTCTTTTCCATCTTTAGCCTTGTTAATTAAATTCTGTATCCTCTATATTGCTCATGATTTGTAATGTCTGTTGCCAAATTCCAGGCTCTGCAATGTGAAATCTATTCAATATAAATATTTTATTTGTCCAACTGTTTTTGAAAACTAGTTCAGCCACAATCTCTAGCATTCTCTTTCTTTGCAGTGTACTGAATGGCCATTGCATTATATAACAAAAACAAAGTTAAATGTTCTGATGTACTCTATGCAAAAATAACAGATCAAGCTTATATTTCTCCTGCTGCTAGTAAAAACTAAAAAGATCTGTCTTTAAAGTTTCTGTGCTTCATGTGACAGAAAGATAGCAGTTTAGCAACCACAGCAGATGAGCCCAGTACTCCTGGTTTAGCATGGGATATGGAACAGTTCCCCTTACCAAGAATGTAAGAGGAAGTTATAAAAAACCCCTTCGCATTCTTCAGTTTTAATATATTTAATCGATAGGGAAAAGATTTATATGTTGCAGGTGACATTTGCCTTATATCCTAAAGCTAGAAACACATAAAGACAATCACAGTGGGTTAGACCGAAGGTCCATCTGATGCTATATTCTGACTCTATAGGAGTCTATAAATGAATGCTTAGCGAAGAGTAAAAGCAGAGCAAGGACATAGAATGTTTCCCAGCAGTATTTTTATTGGTCACCAACTGTTTTCAGTCAGAGTTGTTTCAATAAGGGAACTGTTCTTGGTCAGGGAACTCTATATGCCGAGTCTGGTCTTCTGTTTAGTAGCCATCATTGGATTTCTCTTCTATGTTCTGTCTCCCCTTGAGCCCAAATTTTGTATCCCACAGCATCGTGGGGGTCCCAGATACTGCACAGACAATTTACTCCTTTTTTTGGTTGTGTGGAGCCTGGCTCTTAGTATTTTTATTTGATGCCCTCTAGTTCTGATATTGTAGAGGAGAAATTAAACCGTTCTTCCCTATCCTCTCTTTTCATACCAGCCTCGATTTTGTAAATGTACTCATATCCTCCATCAATCACAGCTTTTCCACACTAGAGATTGTTAATTTAGTTGTGCCCCACGCAAAAGCGGTCCTACACCTGTGATTTTCAGCTGTTTTTTTCTGTATAATGAAGTTCTTCAGTTTATTCTCTTCATTTTGAAATAGTTTCTAACATATGGTTTTTATTTTTTGACCACTATTGAGCACTGAACAGACATTTTCATGGAATTGTCGATTGCAAACCAAAGATCACGTTCCAAAGCTGTAACGCTCAGGTCAGCAACCATGGCTTTAATTATGGAGCTGAGATCATTTTTCTTCCATCTGACTAACTGCACTTTTACTTATATTGAACAGCATCTGACATTTTATTGCTCAGCCTCTTAGTCTCATAAGATCCTTCTGCAATTTTTCATGAGTCTTGTCCTTCCTACTTTAGTAACTCAGTATCACCAGCAAACTTTGTCAGCTCAACTCTTCATCCCCTTTGGGAGGTTATATTTATGACCATATAGAACAGCAGGGGTGCCAGTGAAACTTCACAGATGATTTTCTTTCACTACTCGAGACCTGGTCATATTATGTCATTTTTATCCTGTGGTTAAGCCAGTTATCTAGCCAGGATTTGTTCCCTTGCATACAGCCTTCTAGCTCTCCAAAATCTTTTAGTGAAAGAACTTATTGAAAACATTTTGGAAGATCACATGTGTTATACCAAGTTGATGATCAGTATCTAGATTCCTATTGAAATCTAACACTGAGAACCCCAATAGATTTTTAAGATCATGCTTCCCCTTTAAAAAGATGCATTGTTCTTTTCCAAGTAGATCATGTTTGTGCAAGTTTCTGTTCATCCTATCCATTAAGGCTTTTGCTAACTGTCCCTGTGCAGGTATCAGGCTTCCATCTTGTTCCTTTGGTATCTTTTTTCTGCCTTCATTTTATTTAATTATTTGATGACACCACATTGTTTGTTTTCAGGTAGCAGTACAGTTTTAGACAGGAATTTATAACCCACCATTCGTCTGCTTCGTCCTCAGGCTCCCTTGAAATTCCTGGGTGAACACCATCTGGTCCTGGTGAGATCCTACTGTTGATTCTGTCCATTTGTGTCTTGATATTTTATACAACGATTTCATTTTCATATTGATCCTCTGTCAGGTCTCCCGGGTGAAAGGATTACAGCATGGGAGTCAGTAGTAGGAGTCAGTAGTATTTTTCTTAGTGAACAGTGGTGTAAAAACTTCATTTGGATTCTTTGTTATATTTGCACCTTCTCTGAGTCTACTTTTTGTAGCCTTGTCATTTATAGGTCATACAAGCTTTTTTTTTTTTTTCTCCCTCATATGTTTGAGGAAGGATTTATTACTAGTTCTTTAGTTACATGCTTCTATTGAGTCTGACAGTTTGATTTTTTTAAGATTTGGGGGTTTTGTGTGTTGGTGTGTTTTAATTACTAGGGCTCAGCCTCTTTGAAGGATGTGTTATAATATCCCAAACTTTACTACTTGAACATACTGGGTTCTTCCTGCACTTTTAGAGGTATTTCTTAAGAGGGTTTATAAGTTTTTCAGAAAAATGCATGTATTTACTTGGCCATTAGCTCTGGATATTTGGGATGTTCACTTTGTTTGAAATCTAGTTGCCGTGACTGTTCCAAGTTAATTCTTCCATCAGACAGATAGAGTAGCCTTTAACTGCTATTTATGTACTTTTCCAAATTAATCCATTTGTAGTAGAGCTAGGGAAAGTATCTAGAATTCTAATCAGCTAATTTCTTCTTAATTTAAATCTGTATATAAACAAGCTTGAAATGAAAAGGGATATGGAAATTATTCAGCAAGGGAGACCCACAGAGACTTCTATGATTGCTATAAACATGAGGGATTCCAGACAGGATCCCTCACAGGAGCTGATGTATGGAAACCCGAACATTGTGCAGGTTCTGTAAAAAATCAGTAGAGTGAAGATGCCATTTTTTCCGCTGTTGCTTACCCATCGTATCGCACATTAAAAAAATAGATAAAAAGAGGATAAATTTCATCAGGGTTAAATTCCTGTCTTTCTATGACCGAAAAATTATCAAATGCCTCTAACAGCTCCACATATTACCTTTTTTTCCTGAGATATGCAATGAGTATTGAGGTCATACTGTGGGCAGACTTTCCCACTGTTTTGGGGGACTATTGTAAATTGGAATATTGCATTATGTTGTCAGTTGCTGAAATTGCTGAAGATTTCTCAGGAGTTACAATGAAATTCTGGTTTGTGATTTTTTATTCTAGGAGAGGGAACGGGGAAGGGAGAAGGGGAGACATCCTGGAGTCCAGGGATAAGATGAGGTTGTGGGAGCAAAAGACCTGGAAAGGCTCTTGGAGTAGGGAGTAGGTTAAGAGAAAGTGAACTGGGAAGGAATATTGTCCTATCTCTTCCTGGAAAAAAGAGACAGAGAGCTGGGCCAAGGCTCTTGAGGGCATCATTACTAATGAGGAAAAGGATGAGAGTGGATGTAGCAACAGCACTCACGCTGTGTTATCCGCAGCCATCTCTCAGAAATAGGGTCGGGTTGTTTAGATGCCTTTGACTCCAAATCAAATTAATGAGACTTACCTAATCTGAATGGCTAAGTCTGAAATCCAGATGTTTTCTTCAATCCAGATATGAAAGCTTCCAAAATCCCAGCTTGAGATTTGCATAGTTTGTTCATTTACTTAACTTGTTCTCTTACACAGAATAGAGGTAGGATACTATACAAGCCCATGAATAGGGAATTTACTCAATGAGAAATGAATTTCTAAACTTTGACTGAGTAAACAATGACATCAATTGCTTATTTTTGATATGATGATTATTGAGCACCCAAGTATGTAAAAATTGTGGCTTTCAGATGAAGACGAGCACTCACAGGTCTACCCTGTCACTCACAGATTAAAATTTCATCTTGAAAACAAGACATATTTCTCTTATTTTTTGGCATCCAGTTACTTAGATGTCCCATGTTGGAGTCTGTCAATGGCTATTACACTCACTGCACAACATGGAAAAAGGTTAAAGGTCATCTGCACAGCTCTCAGTTGTAGAATATGTAAGTGACACGGCGATCCATTTTTGTTTGTGTTTTGTTTTGTGTGTGTGGCAGCTACCACCAGCATTATGAGTTTTGTAAATGGAACTACTGAGGCTTTTATTAGCTCTAACTGCCTCATAACTAATTCCTACCAGGGCATCTTTTTGCTGCTCTCATGAGAGAAGCTAAGAGGCATCAGTATCTAACCTGGAAATTAGCATTGAAAAAGGCCTAAAAAGCACAGGTATTTGTTGGATAAGGTCACAAAGGTCATGAATTTTCTGCTCTCTTAGGTATCTCTGGCAAAGATTATTCCCAGGTTTCTTTATTTGCAATGCTATTATTTAGAAGCCTAAGAAGAAGCCCAGACTTGTCAGTAAAAGAAAAGAGAGAGAGAAAACTGGGAATACCAGAACAAAACAGTTTATGGGCCTCTGTGTACACAGTGGTGCAAATAATAGAAGAGGATTACATTTAATCTGCTTAGAAAGAGAGGTAAAATTTAAATCGGGTAAAAAAGAGGGAAGCAAGAGAAGAAGAGACAAGCAAAATCACTCTCAAGGCAGTTAGTCAGTGAAGTGCCCATTAGTTAACTGCTAACATGGCACAAGATACAGCATTTTATTGATTTTATTGATTTTATTGGTAAAGGGAAGACTTGTGTGTGTGTGTAAACTACACTTCTGCAGGTTAATCTTAGGGATGTGTATTTTTAAGACATATAATTAATGGGAGCATCTGTGAATAATATAAAAACAGAAGAAATATAGATGTTTCTTAGAGACTAATTCTACCCCACTCCTCTGCTATGTGAGAGATAAGAGCTGAAACGCAGCTTGGAGAGAGACCCAGGGGAGTAACGTGCATTGGAACTTTATGTACAGGAGCAAGAACAAGTCCTATTTCAATGGAAAGTCCTCTTGCAAGGTTACGTTAAAGAATGAGGTCACTTCACATTTATTCCAGTTAACACAGCACTCCAAAAACTCCTGGTGAATATGAAGTATAAAAAATATTTAAAAAACTAGGGAAAGGTGCTTCTGTCTGGAAGAAAGATAGTGCAAACGGTGATGCTTATGCAGGGGCAGCAGCAGGCAGGCTGTCAATATCTACTTGGAGAAAGTTTTCTCTGAATTTTTAAATTTCTTTGTAAGTAGCAGAGGTAACTAAAAGTAGAACAGCACACTAGCATAAACAGAGCCTGCCTATAATGCCATGTTCGTATACATTCAAGACACCTATTTACACTGTTGATCGTAATGTGTTGATTTGTAGTTTAAGCTGGCATTAGACACCCATTGGATTTCATGCATAGATAATGAGGAATTCAGAGAATTGGCAGCTCACAGAGATAACACTACAGTTCATCTAAAGAGGACTTTCTGTTGGCACTGCAGCTTGGCAAACAGCACTGCTTTGGTGGAGAAGGGGTGCTCAGCTCAAGCATGGCCTCAGGTCTGTTGCTCCCATGTCTGGCAGAATACACATGCTTCTGGGATGACCTGCGGCTATGAAAATCAAGTTCTGAGACTTCACTGACAGTGTTGGCTCAGTGCTCAAAAGTGGTCTCCTGCCCAGTCTCTTGACAGGCTTCAGAGGAAGCAGCTTACTGACTTCTCCGTCAAAAAAGGCAGATTTCATGTCCATACTAATCTAAATATTTGGAGACATGGGAGAGGAAGAAGGGTGGGAGGGAGGAAAAGTTCTTGTGTCACCTTCACACAGACTGTTGGTAAGGACAGTCCAATAGGCTGGACATGACCAAGAAGCCCCACTGGTCTCGCCTGGAGGATGAGTTAATTAAAACCTTGTGTATCTATATTTCACCTCACATTTCCTTTCTCTTTTCTTTACTTTTTTAATTTTTGTTTAATTTTCATTGTCAAGTTAGAGTTATAAAGTGCTCATTTTCATATGGGACCAAAACACCTGCTTGTCTTGTTTTGACCCTACCTGCATAAAATCTAACTAGATTTAGTATACCTGGTATATTGATTCTGTAACTACAGCTGTACATAAAAGCCAACAAGGAGGGATTAATTTGCTTCCAAATATTCATTTTTCATTGGATAAAGGACTAAAAGCCGCTTCATCGGTGCTTTGACTTCCCTTTCTCCTTCCCTTCTTTCTTTTTTTTTTCTTAATCTGCTTTGCTGTGCTTCTTTAAGAAACTTCAACATAACTTGCCTTCTTTGCTTATATATATCAGGTTATTTACTGGCTGTTCTCCTTCCCCTTTAAAATGGCAAAGAATCATTGGACGAGGCTACATTATCCCCAAAATGTTGCCATTCCTTTTCATGTGGAGATTATACAGTCGATCACTGAATAATAATCTTCTCAGCCTCCTCTGCCTGATGTGTGGATGGAAATCACTGTGTTTATTCGAGTACGAGTAGAGAACACCGTGTTCCTTATCAGTTACAAAGAGAAGGATAAAGGGTTGGAGTGTCTAGACTTCAACTGAAAAAAACACATTACATTTCTGCATGTCTAGAAAAAGGACTTCAACCTAGGAGATCTAAAAAAACCAGTAGGTTGGAGCTTAGCAGTGCTTGTGCTCAGCACTGATTTCAACTTTCTTCTCAGATATTTGGCTGGAAAATGATGCCAAGAAACAAGTTTTGCTAATCTTGAAAACTAATTAAAACACGCTACTATTGTTTCAGAAAACAGGACATATGTATTCATGACAAAAATCAGCACTGTCAGATTAATGACATGCCTGATGCTGAAGGGGACTTGTTCATGACTTTTTGTGAGCTCATCCCTCCTAAAAAGCCCCTTCTCCAATAACAAACAAGTAAATCCTAATCGGTATAAACTGTATTACGAGGCAATTAATTGTGTTCTACCACTGAGGTCATTCATCAGCCTATGAGCTTCTCAAAGATTCAACATATTGATCCTTCTTTGTTCCATTTTCCCCTACATCCAATATCTTTAGCACAGTTGCTAATTATTTATTTTAGTAAAAACACAAATGCTCCGATGATCATTGCTAACAGTTCAGCACTAATGAGCAGCTCTCTTGTAACTAAGTTGTGGACATTCAATGTGAGAAAGTAAATTGGTAAGGAAAAATCTTTGAGAAATGTTATGTTGTTATAGACAATAGTAAGGAGTGAAAAAATAATCTTTGCAATTATTAAAAAGTTTTACTATCATCCTGAGAGCTGAATCTTATTGGACTATAATTATTATCACTACTGCTACTGTTATTACTGCTATTGGGGAAGAAATGTTTTGTTCATGATGAAATAAAGGCAGCGGAGAACGACTAAGACTGTTTACAGCAGTTACTTTCTGCCTGAATAGAACAAGGAAAACTTTTACTTTGTCCTAAAACGCAGTTCAAGGTAGCTTATAAATCCAACATATTTTTATCTGTCAGATATGTCAGTCATGTCTGAACTCGGTAGCAAATCTTTGAGGTATGAGTAGAAATTTGTAATTTTTCAAAAAGTTAACTTATTTAGCAGACTGTAGTGGACAGGTTCTGATAGTATATAGTTTATCCAGCTTCTCTAGAACTCTGTTCTTCAGGGTCTGCACTAGAAATCAAGACCTCATTATATCGTCTGCTCTCACCACCTGCATATCCCTTGACTTTAACATTTCACCAATTTATGAAACAAGGACCTCCTGTGATATGTATTCTTGGAAGCCTACAGTGGCTTGAACCCATACTGCCGCCTTTCAGCAGGAACTTCAGTAGGATCACTTTCCTTACTTATTGTTTTCATAGTAGTTGTAAGAATTAATTAATCTTTTTGAAAATAGATTAGCCAATGAATGTGAAAGATTTTCATGCATCTCACGTACCTTCCTTTCAGTATCAGTATCTCTAGCATTAGTACATCTACCATGAAGTATGCACTGGAACTAGGTACATAAATTCCAATGGCTGTCTCACCCACTCATCTCTTCTGTCTTCAAGGTCATCATTAGGCCTATCAACAGTAATAATGTGTTCATAGTTCATGAACAGGCAATATCTTCACCCAACACATTGTTTTCAAGGCTGAGAGTCCCAATGTCTAACTAATATCCTGCAATTCAGATCTCCAGGTATTACCCTGAAAATATTTCAGCTGTCTGAAAATATATACTGATGGACTACTATTATTTAACCAAGAACTTCATTTCACTCTTTAATAATCTGCTACCTCTCATTGCTACCCATTAACCCTTCTGTGCTCTTTAGATTCAAATATGTTTATGACCTTGTCCAAGTCATGGAGAGATACTATTAATATTGTTGTAAAAGTGTGGCGAATGGATTTCTTATTGTAATGTAGGAACCATGTGTCTCTGTACAGCATCTTAATTCTTCAGATTTGGATGTAACTGAGAACTTTAAAACATAGATCTGTGAGACATGAATGCTCTCCGCTGAGGAGTCTCTGTGCTTAATATTAGTTCAAATATTCCCTGTGTTTGTACTTTACAAGTATGGGACTACTGAGATGTCTCTTCAGCCCAGTACGTTGATAGAGATCACATATGAGTCATTCTTCATATCTTAGTGAAAACAGAGATTGAGATATGTCTTTTTTTCCGGAACTTCATAGTTCATCCAGTACTGAGATTCTTTCTGCACTAATTTTCATCTATTTAACATTTCAAATATATTTGTCTTACTGTATTTTCAATTTTTTGCTTTGCATTAGTTTCTCCTCCAAATAATTGTTCATTTTAGTTAGACTACTTCCTTTTCTCAGCACTAGTCTTTTCATCAAGATGTAATTCCTATAACATCAATGCTTTATTCAGAAGAATATCTTGATTCCTTTGCATGCAACGAACACTAATTCTGAAAGAAGTGCCACTTTTACATGAAAGTCCTACTGTGAGAATCTTTTCCTGTTACAGTCTTTTCTTCAGCCTAAAGGCTAGCGGATATATCTTGCACTGATTTCCGATTCTATAGTTGCTCAGTAGATAGTTTCCTTCTTGCCTGCTGGCTCAGAAGTGCCAGCAGCCACTTGTAGTAGGTAGAAAGATTGCCTTAGATTCAGATAAGCAAGTATCAACCCCTTTGGACACTGTAGCTGTTGTACTCAGAATCCCCTTGCTTTCATTTATTTATTTCATTTATTTATTAGCTATGGTACAATGTATATGTTCCATAGGATTGACTGTTATGATTACCTGCTTACAAATTTAGAGTGGTAGCAGCCGCCTCTTCAGAGCACAGTGTGAATGCTGAAGGTAATAGTGGAGAAAAGGCAATGGAAATCAAAAAGTTCTGAAGTTTTAAAAGATACGCTAATAGTTTGTATGAAACAGCTTTGCAGATTTGTGCTGACAGTGCATGGTTTGTTTCTTTGTTGCAAACATTTCCAGAAATGATGCAGATGGGCCTTTTAAATGAACTGATTTATCTCTTTTTTTGCAAAGGCACTATCCCACACCACCAAAGAAAACTCCCCAAACACACCCCTCCCCCCAAAACTCTGTGAAAGCACTGGGCATACAGAGCCTAAGATAAAGAAATATTTGTTTAATCCACTGAATTACTGTGTGGCAGAAGTGACTCTCAGCATGATCCAGCCCCTTCCTGTATACCATCACAGCTGCAGTAAGTGCTTTACCCACATAATCTCTCTGGATCCTGGGCATCGTTGTGATTCAGCTGGCATTCAGCCATGCTCATACAGTGAGTGAAGGCAGAGAAATCAGACTGTTCAATCAAAACAATGAATTATAATATTTTGGGGTGGGTGTTGATGTTGTGATTTCTATCTGCTATCAGTGTCACAGTGAGGAAATATATTTACACAATACTGAGTAGAAGTTATAATTTGAGTAAAGTGAAACTTAAGAATTACTTGGGAGAGTTGATGCTGATTCCATTCACACCCATATACTTTAGGGAGGTAATTGGGGCAGTGCTAACATAAAGGAGATCACAGATCAGATTTGAATACATTTTGTAAAGTCCTACAGTGTTAGGTAAGATAAACACTGTGTTTTAGGCACAGCAAATATTTTTTATCGTCCAAGTAGCCTTTCTTCCACATTGTCTTTGCCCAACTCACTGAATTTTCAAAGAATACTTATAGACTTTGTTAGGTTTTGTTCAATTAATATTTTATTAGTCTCAATTAATTATAGCTTGATATCCGCTTTTTTAAGCTGTTGCTGTGGAGTGATTGGTATTGAAGAGGATTTCTTGGTTACCTTAGGCAAAGAGAAGGAATATAGGTTTTGGTCCCAGCCCAAACCCATCAACTATTAATATCTCGGACATAGACATCGGTATCTAAAATGGATGTTGGAGTAGAAAAGAAGACTTAGAAGTTTTTAGACGAAGTGAGGAGACAAAAATCTTTCTCAAGTCCTTTGTCATGCTTCTAGTCCACTAAGGCTTTTTAACCAAAACAGCTCCTATATTCTGTTAAACTTCAGATTAAAATAACCCTGAAGAAAAAGTATTGTAAGGAAACGATGTCCCTTTGTTAAAGACAGTTCCTGCTGAGGAACAGTTTGGCTCGCTTCCTCTGATAACTTCTATAGAAGCGTATTAATGGAAGCATTCCCTCAAGCATGAATGGGGTGGAAGAAAGCGCAGCAGGGAAGGCAACAGTGTTCACCTTCCCACCCTCCTCAGCCTTTCACACTCCATGTCCTCACCCACCCCCACAGATAGAAGAGCTCTCCAGGCCCATTTTACTTGGTGGAGAAGAGGGTTGTTTCTCAGTGATGAAGCTAAAACCCAGTTTCTGAAGGGTTTTCATTCTCATCCTCCCACTTGTTACTTTAACATTTTTTGTCTTTCCTAAGTTATCGGCATTATTGAGAAGTTTCTTTTTTGTCTGTGCTGGGTTAGAGACTGTGGAAACACCTGCCTGTGTGCAGAAACTTCTCACATGACTCAGACAGAGCCCCTTCACACACATTCATCGCAGTGTGTCTCATCTATGCTATGGAATGGAGGCTGCCACTGGGAGCAGCTATACCTGAGTGGCCATTCGCTCTGGTCTGCTGGTCAGCCGCTGGCTGTTGCTGTGGCCTGCAGCAGAACCTCACTCTGTGGCTTCACCCATGGTGGGTTCAGGGACCCCTCTCGGGAGGATGGCATCAGGTTGAGCTGCAGGAGATGGCATGATCTTGGGGTCCCAGTTTGAGGTGTAAGGTGTAATGGGAGCGAGAGGGGTTATCCTGGCAGGAAGTGTAAAGAAACAAGGTAGGAAAGAGAGGAAAGAGGAAAAAAAAGGTCTTATCTTGTGCCTTTTTACAGATCTTCACAGAGGTGGGAGTGAGTGCTGCCAGTGGTGGTACTTGCTACAGTCAGTGATATCCAAGCAAAGAAAGTTGGAAAACCTCTTTCTTAGCTTTTGCACCAGATATGGAAGAACTTTGGTTCCTTTTCAGCCTGAACAAGTCAAATGCCTTACTTTCCATCTCCTTGAGGAGGGTCGATGAAGGGCTGCTCTGGAAAGAAACCACGCTACACTCTTCATGGTGAGGCTGTTTAAATTTTCAGAAAAGACTGTAAGATTTGTTGGGTCACAGAGCAAAAGAGAAAGACAGGAACATCACTATACAGCCTATTGGTTAGGCAATCCCATAACTGAGAAGAAGGACGAGTTTTGGTCCCTGCTTCAGAGAATATTACTACATTTCCTAATAGTGTAAAAAAGATGAAAAAAACAAATCTTGGAGATGAATCAGTTGTTTCCAGTCAAGATAATTGACCTTGAAAGCCTGAAAGTAATAATTTTCAGGATTAATTTTTGACGCAGCAATAACTGCTAAGATTTTTTTTCATGTTAATATCTTATGCTTGTCTTTAAGTCAGCAACACTTAAAGAGACATGGGACTACGGCAAAGGCATGAGACTGCTTTGAAAACTGTTTCCTGAGGAACTTTGTAAGGCTTGGCATGCAGCTCTGTTAGTTTTAGAGTATTTCTTTCTGTAATACTTTCTGTTTTCCTTCCAAAAAGACTGTTTCCACTTTGTTTCTCTGGCCTAGACTGTTTTGTCTCATAGAAATATTTACCCATATTTGGCAATGTGTAAGCCTAACTTGGCAACTGTTCTAAGATGCATGACTTTCTCCACTGACTGTGTAGGAAGCTGGGGAAGATGAGGGTTTCACATCATCTAATTTTAATTTTCTACAATATCTAGATCTGCACTAGTTTTCTAGACTCCATTTATCATCAAGGGAGAGAAATGTCAGTATAAGAAATTATTTGATTCATTCTAAGTGACAGAAAGAGGAACCACTGCCTAACAGTAGATGCTTCTCTGTATTGACTGTGAATATCCCATCTCCTTTTAGACCTGTACCAAGGTATAGTCCATTGCTAAGTAGCTGTGTTTGTACGCATACCTTTCTGGCTTAGTTGCATGCCTGCTGCTGCACTGTTTAGTTCCAAATATCTTCTAAAATCTAAAACATAGTGAAACAACTTAAATAGTTTGGGAACTAGTTAATAAGATATCACTTTGTGCTTAATGCAGTGCATGATGTTACCAATCAGTTACTAATTATTGACTCTAAAGTCTAACGTAATGCCCGTTGAGAGGAAGCTTGCACAAAAATAAGCTGAATGTTGACTCTCATCTTTGACTTTCTAAAACAGTCACTGCTCATGCCATAGATCTGTTTATTCGGGTTGCTAAAAATACATAGGAAGTCTCCATTTTACTTCTGATAGTCCACATGTCTCTTCCTTTGCAGGACACTGGGAGGAGATTGGTGTTTCTGGTATTGATGAAAGGAGTGTGAGTTGAACATGAAACTAGAAGCTTTATGACTGATGTGGCCCTGGGAGCTTTTGTTCTGTTTTCCCATTTGATTGGTCAGTATGTGGCCAGCCAGTGACGCTTCCAGTCAGGGAGAAGGGAGACGACATAGATATCAGTTTAATGAGAACCGCAGCCTTGCAGAGGAACACATGTCAGCGTTGGTCAGGAAAGGCAAGATCTCCCCAGGTACAGGAACTCATCAGAAAATGGGATCCAGAAGGGGCTGCCTCTCACAAAGTAAAACACTGTTAATCAGCCGTTCCCTGGGCAGCCTGCTTTGCTGTGCCCAGAGCAGCTCAGGAGGCCTCTAACTCTTATCTGAATGTCTCTGTGTGAGACAACAGTTCTCTGAGTTTCTGCAGATATTTCACTGGACCTGAAAAATGTGGTAGTCATGGAATGGTTTAAAACTTGTGTTTTTTTTTTTTAAAAAAGTAGTAGTATTGAATGCTACTTTACTTTGTATTTGTTCAACAAAGTGCAGGGCTGCAAGAGTCCAAGCTATAGGCATATTAGGTCCTGATTTGACTTTTAAAGTCCTACTGTCCTCACAATGTAGACTGGCATTTGGCTGCAAATGGTTGATTGCCTTCCATGTAGAGCCTGTATGCTGAGGACATATGGAATGTGTACATTCGTTATGTTTTGAGGTGTTTTGGGCAGCTCAACAGCCCTGCATTTCATGTCCTGAGCTAGCTTTAGGAAGCCATCATGTGGCATGGTACTATGCAGAGATATTAATCAGGCTCCCCAAAATCAAACAACTGTGATAGACACTGACTAATAAACCTTTCTTCTTCATAGGATTAGTTTTTCTGTTAACCATGCTGTGCTGCTAGGTTTGCACTGTTTCCAGTTGCAGACCTTGCAGCAGTCAGTGCAAACACAGCTATCTGCGCACCATGCTCCACTGCACGCTGTATACCAGATTTTCACAATTAGTGGCAAAAGGAGACTAGGCAGAATCATTGTCCCGAGCATTAAAACATTGCTTTCAAAGCTTCAGAAAACACACAAGATTTTGTAACCAGTCATGGGGTACTTTGGTTGAAGTGTCGTCGCCAATGTGCTGATTGTGAAAATGATTCTAGAAAATTCCAAACAGGAAAGAAAGATATACCACAGCCTAAACCCGTTTTACACTGAGATAGGCTGAATGATAGAGTAGCCCAAGCATCTGCATTCACACAAGGAAAGAAAGAAAAAGAATCTCACTGAGTGGCAAATTTAAATGTACATCAAGAGGAGAGGCAAAAAAATATGGACTAAAGCCTCCCTAGATACAGATGCTGTAAATCATAGAGTCCTTTTGATAGTATCAGTTCAATAACTACAATGACAAAAAAGATTATTTTTTAATAACTTGGTATCCAACAAGGCTAGTACCTTGTAAAATAAAGAGAATGACTGACAGATGCAAACATCTTTCAAAAGAGACAGAGCCCTTTTTTAATAATGCAAGTTTAACTAAATTATAAATCATTTCACAGTCTTTGCCAAGAGAAATCCCATGTCACCAGCCTCACTGGCAGTAGCCTATAGCTCAACACCTATGATGCCAAAACAGTGGCTCAGATACAAACTTTCCCTTTTTTCTGTGTGCAATTTCCCCATCATTTTTCCTTGTGTCAGTTTAATTGCTTGGAGACTGGATTCCAGATCACATAGTCCTCACGGACAAATACAGAAAAGTGATACTGTTGCTGTAGGAATGGAAGTCGTGGGTGCTTCTCACAGGAATTGTTCCTCTTCTTTGGGATCACTTTAAAAGATTGCCAGATTGCCTTTGGGCCTTCTGTATACTTAGGGGAAGTATATACAGGTGAAAGGAAAGTTAACCTGGTATATTGTTCAAGACAGAGCAGTTACAACCTCTGTGCTTGATAAAGAGTAAGAATCCTTCCATCCACACAGCAGCCCATTGTCAAAGCACGCTAGGACTCTGTGTTTTTCATGCATTCTCTGCAGTCACTGGGAACTGGATAGGCGGGGTTTCCCCTCAGCCCACCATCTTTCTCTATGGCTCTTCTGCACTTGTTTACTGGCTCTGCTGAGACTACCCATACATGAGCCTACTACATCCTTTCCTGTTTCAGAAAATAACTTCAGAGGAGCTAGCATTCACCATTCTTCCTTTTGGTTCATCCTTAAAATGCTGTCTGAGATGCTGAGTATAGAGAATGAAGATGTGCGAAAGCATTCCTTCCTACAAGCCTGCTACCCCATTTCAGGAAATGAAGGGTGGGAGAACATTTCCAAGCTGGGAGAAGAAGGAAGGGTGGACATTCAGAGTGGTGGCATTTGTCTTCTCAAGCAACGGCTAGGTATGATGGAGCCCTGCTGTCCTAGAGATGGCTGAACACCTACCTGCTGATGGGAAGTAGTGAAAGAATTCCTTGTTTTGCTTTGTTTACACACATGGCTTTTGCTTTTTCTAATAAACTGTCTTTATCTCA
>Ga0181612_171251_pt1 | contig 21062 bp, 12 predicted proteins | sample HoacroProtozoa21_FD_119630 | JGI IMG/M metagenome (GOLD analysis project Ga0181612, IMG submission 119630) | Hoatzin crop microbial communities from Cojedes, Venezuel. Combined Assembly of Gp0051906, Gp0051904, Gp0051908
CTGTTCACTGCAGGGGGGTTGGGCTAGATGACCTCTAAAGGTCCCTTCCAACCCAAAGTGTTCTATGATTCTATGATTCTATGTACATTGAATCCAACAAACTGAGCTCTGCAGCATATGGATAGCAGAATGGGCAGTCTCAGAGGGTTCATTTTCACACATAGAAGTGTGACATGTGTGGGGCTTGCTGTGTGCAAGTCCATTTTCCCGCACATCCAGCAGTCAGGTCAGATCTACTGCCAGACTTTCTGCAATCCCTTATAAACCCTGGCAGTGCGCTAGTAGAGAGTGGCTCTTGACCTGCAGCTGGCACAGTAAATGTGCTCCAGACTTCGGCATTCTGCTGCTTCTGCAAACTGCAGACTCAGAGGCAAATGCGTTCCGCTTCCTCGCAGGTCAGGTTGGCCCCATCTCATGGAGGTCATACACTTCTGCTCAGCAGAGATGTGAGAGGCACAGAGGAATCTGGTTTCATCCAAGATCTCCAGTATAGTTTGGCAACCGGGGGCATGAAGGACCTCTTGTGCATCCTGAAGTGGGGTATGAAGAAGCAGCCCAAAGTGAAGCCCTGGCCATCACTGTTCTGCAGCTTCATGAACCACAGGTTTCTACTTCATGGCAGCATCTGTGCAGGACCCTGCAACTTTCTCAGGTTCCTCAGGACTCCCGACTGTGGTGTTTACCACAGGATGGGTCCTGAGGTTTTGCTCCTGGATTTATGAACACAGTTCTTCCCCAGTGAAAACAGTACAATGCCAGACGAATGTCAAGGTTTTGTTCTTCACCTCCTAAAACATCTAAGAGTGTTGCAAAAGCTTGCAGCGCTACATTTTTAATATGCATCACATCTGTATGTCTCTAGAAAGATCCATCTATATGAACAACAGCTGAAACACCTCACTTTGTACGGCTGCCAAAACTCTTTATGTACATCACATCAGTCAACACAGAAGGAATTGGTTATTTTCATAAGGAAAATGCCACCAAATCCTTTTTCAAGTATTTAAAATATTTTTGGCAAATCACATTTTTATAATCCTTATACAACTGTTTCACATTGACACAAAACATACTACTGTACATGATGAATGTCCCAGAATGTTCCCTCTGATTTTATTAGGTCTTTTGCGCAGAGAGATGAGACTCAGCCCAGAAAAAGCAATAGTTGTCATGTAAATCCACATTTCTGTATGCAGTCAGCTCGTTATGCACCACATTGGCAACATCAACTGCTCTAAATATGTGCAGCTAAGGTAATGAGGGACCATACCACGAGGGCATAGCATGGAGGCGCCTAAAAGTTGAGGTGAAAGGAGAAGTGGAAAAATGCATGTTTTTTTATGGAACTACTGGGGACTGGTTTCTCTCCTGGTACTGATTATCCAGTGGCAAGGCACTGAGGACGCTGCAGGTATGTGACCGCCCCTGCACTTCTGCTATAAAGACACCTGCGAGATGTGATCCATGGGGTTGGTGTGACTGATGGTTTTAGAGGTCTTTTCCAATCTCAATGACTCCATGATTATATAATTCTATGAATTTTGAAAACTGATTAAAGACCGCACTTTGTTCATTTTGCTGATGTGAAACGTGCTGCCAACAAGACTCAAAAGGCTGATACTTCTTTCTACTGCAACAGGCCAGACACCAGTGATTGGTCTGGTGCAACCTATCTTCTTTTCTTCTGTGTCTTGTTACTACTCAATGGATCAAATCGCACTGTTTTATACTGTTCCAGAATACCCCCGAATAGAAGAAGTAAATTTACTCTATACTTACACCAGTAGGACTGGTATCAGAATCTGACACATTGTCTTTGTGAACACCCTGAACACTTCCTTCCTCTGCCTTCCCAGCTGGGTAGCTTCAGAGCCTGGCAAATGAGAGGCCCTATTTTTAATGTCTCATTCAAACAGCAGTGTGGCAGAAGTGGCAAATAATTGTTGCTTTCAATACAGGAAACAACACACAGTGCCACTGTTCCTATTTTATGAACTATATTAAAATAAGCTCTTCACAATGATTGTAATAATTATTTGTGCCTCTCCAGTCTATAGACTTTTCATTTAAAAGTTTACTGTTTAATCAATGCTGTATTTAGAGCAATTTTTTTGTGTGAATATGTCTGTGAATTTTAATATGCGAAAGAACCTACTCAGTAGGGTATAAAAGGTGATTTGGAAAATAAGCTTTTAAAGTACTTCAATAAAATAGCACATATAAATAATAAACTGAAAACATTATTAATAAGGCTGCAAATGAAGCACTAAGATGTTAATTTTGCAAGGATATCCTTAGTGCAGAATGAATGATTTTTTTTCCTGAAATTGTGCCTAACTTAGATAATTTTCCTTTAAATGGTAAAAGGTATGCATTGATACCAAGGCTACCATGCCTGTCAAATTCCTGTCCCTCCTCTGAGATAGAAAGACATTGCATAATACAAAGGTATTGCAAAATACCTTTTTAATATGGGAAATTACATACCTTATTCTCAACTTTGTTCCAAGAAATGGGATTTAGGCTGATTTTGAAAAAACACTCAAAAAGATAATCAGCCGGAGGAAATCACTCTGTGTGAGAACATGGAAATTTGCAGAGAAACAAGCAAATAGATGTACACTGTTATACTGAAGTGCTGGACGACATTAATAATGGGATGTTTCAAATATCATATAAACAAAAGTAATGATGCAATTAGTTAAACTCCTTTCAAATTAAAGAAAAATAAAATTGGCATCCTCCCTTCAGAGATAAGAGGTGTAATGTGTAGGGAGGTATGGTCCTTCACATTTAACCTCCAAGCACTGGAGTGCTCTGTGACTTCCAAGCTGTTGGAAGAGAAAGCAAACTTGGAGAGGGAAGGAGACCAGGGTAAGGAGGGAGCCTAAAGTCTTACTGAGCAGAAGAGTAGCCAGCTAAACAAAACAGCCCTTACTTTCCTGCTATAGAGGGAAATTAGATATATATAACTTCTGGCTGAAGCCTCTAGTAGTCACAACTTGGGATATTCAGCACAGTTGCCTTCAGTGAAGACCTGTCTGGAGAAACACCCATTTTCAACCCTAGAATAAAACTGCTGCTAAGAGTCAGATCAGGAGGCTTTGCATTAATCCTTTTTTTTTGCAAATTATTAAAGCACTGTGCAAATCCTGTGTTTGCATTGCTGCCAACCTTATCACGTGTTGGGCCAAGGGCATGGGGTCTCTGGAAACCTGCTGAGAAAATCCTGAAGAAATACTGGTGCCCTAATGATGGCAGAACTTGTGCCAGGCAGAGCTGCTGCAGAGAACAAATGAGGTGCATGTCCTCCTCACATCCCCGCTTTGCTGGTTGGCCCCCTTTTTTATTTGGGGATGATGAGATGAAGAAGCAGGCCCAGACTCACGCAGGAACTCCAGGAAGAGAAGATTCTACAGGGATCTCTTCTCAGAGCTGCTTGTATCGCAGAAGCAGTCTCTTATGAGGCAAGCAAACCCAGGAGCTCCCAGGCCAGCCTAAGAGGATGTTAATCATTTTTGCTATAAATATAGCACAGCTCTGGATTGGTTAGTGTTTTTGTTCTTTTCATGTTTATCTCGGAGAACAAGAGGCTGAGGAAGTGCATACCCTGTCCCTGACCTATGCGGTCCCGGACATCTAACCAGAGGAAGAGTCTCCATGTAGAGCAGAGGGAGGTCTGAGGGGAGAGGTGGGGGAAGCAGGATTGCAGAGCCAGAAAAGCCCTTTGTCCACATAGAAGAGGAAAGATCAACTAGCTGTGAAACTGCTCTTTTAGCAAACGATGTTTTCCTTTTTCTCAAAGGTGGTATTTTCTCACAGAGATCAGGACATCAGAAATCCCCACATCACTATCTGCTGTTTGATGCCAAGTATTCAACGAAGAGCTTATCTTTTGCGGTGAAAGATGATCCTAAGGAAAAATGTATAGGTATTTTGTCTTATAATGTTGTCTGAGCCCTTTGACAAAAAGGTACAGCTGCCTATCAAAGACCTCTTCTATTTATTTTTCTCTAGGCTGAAATTTTTTCTGCGGGCTGAAATTATTAATCTGCTACAGAAAGTAAAGGTTTTACCTCCCTTCCCATAAAAATTCCACCCACTTTAATAGGAAAAGCGAAACATTTATTCTTCCTGTTTCTGGTCCCCATCCAGACCTTCACAATCTTGTAAAGTGTTTCTCCTGGAAAACAGGGAAATATATGTATTTTCCACATATTGCAGATGGAGAATTAAGGCAGGAGTGGACTAAACATCACACGCTGAGCCCAGCCCAGCCCAGTGGCCCCAGAATCAACACTGCGGTTCATGAACCTGAGCGAGGAGCTGTGCTCAAGTTGCTGCAGAGCAGTGAGGGAGCGATGCTGTGACAGTCAAACACCTACACTGTCAGTGCCTTTTGTAGAAACAGAGCTCCTGCTCTCACCATCACTCCATTGATGATACCCAAAAAAGTTCAACTTGGGGGTCCCTCACCTGAATAAAGGATCCAGGTGACTTGTGGCTACAAAATGCCTTTAATAAGAGGCATAGCATAGTTCTGACTGTCTGTAGGTCAAGCGCAGGCTGTGGGGTGAGCCTGGTCAGCCCTGGAAGATGAAGGAGGGAGATCCATGCAGAGAAAGAACCCCTTCCTTCTCTGCTTCATGACAGACCCTGACTCACTTCTCTCTTCCCAGGCGAGCAGGGCTGGGCTGTGCACGCTCAAAACTACCTCCTCTCCGCCTTCCCTTAAGAAAGCGTTGCTCTCCCCTGCTTACCTGTCCCCCTGATCCTCCCGGCAAGCGAGCGGAACGGTAGGGCTGGCAGCGGCAGCTCCTGCGCAGGGACGTTTTAGGAGGGCTGCCCTGCTCATGGTGGAGAAACATGGAGAAGGAGGAGGCTGCCAAGGCAGGGGAAGGGGATGTGGAGACAGACGGCTGTGTGCACAGTATTGCCTGTGCGGGGAACAGCGTGTGTGAGGTTGCACAGATTGGAGCTGCTCCCCCTCAAACAGTCCAGGCTGGATTACTCCTGTGCCTGTGGGCACCCACACGATGACAATAATCTCTTTCCCTGTACAATTACGCCAGTACAGGGTGGCCACACTACCACTGACATCTCAACATGCTGTATCTCTTCTTTCTACCCTTTGGTTTTGATTTGGGATTTTTCTGGATGCAGCACTCCTTGCTGATTATGCTGGAAGCACTTGGGGGATTTGTAATAGTAATATTGTATGTAGGTTTGGCTGGGAGAATTCAGTTAAACAAAAAATGTTGAGGATTTGAAACTTATTCTTGTTCTGTGTTGGAATAAAATCAAAGTCTTCCATAAACTGTTTGGAAACTGAGTAGAGAAGTCCATTAGGGACCCACTGGGAAGTAGGAGGTCCTCATTTGGACCTGAGGAAAACAGGACTATGGGTCTGGGTCTCTCCTCCCCTAAAAGTGGGCCCTAGGCAGGGACTACTTGGAGGTGCTGCTCCTTTGTTCTGGTTCAGACTAGAAATTCCATTCTGGACCTCATTATGGAAAACTAATATATTTTCACTAGAGAAAATTCATTGCAAAGTATTGGTATTTTCTTTTGAAGAACTCCAGGTCAACCTGAAATTGAGGCCATGCTGCAGAAATTAAATATACAGGTTCTCAGCATTTATTTCATGTTTCTTCTAAGTATGTATTAGGCTACATTGCCTAACTTGGTGTTTATTTTTTTTCCTTTTAAAATGTGGCATTTACAAAATAATAATATAAATCAAAAAACACAGCAACTGAAAATCTGTGGGAAATGGCCTGGCTCGCCTCTCAGCCACTGCTTGCCAACTTCACTTCAGAAAATCATCCGACCCTGGAGCTGACTTCAGAAATACACTGCAGGGATTCCAAAGCATGTACAAGATTAGTAAAATCATTTCAGGAGCAACAACAACATGGCTCTCCACCTCGGGGCCCAGTGGAGCTGGAGGGATGAGCCAACAGCAATCTCGTGAAATTCAAGGAGGATCAATGCAAACTCCTGGACCTCTGAGGGGATAACCCTGCAAGGGTGCTGGCTGAGGGCAGGTGGGCTGGGGAGCAGCTCTGCGGAAGCTGCTGGTGCCCTGCAGCACCACACGCCACGCGGGACCTGGCAGCGACCAGGCAGTAGGAGCATGGTCTGTCCATTGAGGGATGGGATTATCCTCCTCTGCTCCGCAGTCATGAGACCTGGGGATGTAGTGTCTGGTTTTGGGCCCCTCTTGGTACAAGATGTGGACAAACCAGTGTGAGTCCAGTGAGGGGGTCCCAAGCTGGTTGGAGCTGGAGCAGTTGCCCAGCAAGGAGAGGCTGAGGGATGAGGCTGACTTGCAGAGATGTTTCTGAGGGGTCTGACAGCAGCCCCTGGTACCTGTGAGGAAGTGGTGGAGAAGAGGGAGCCAGGCTCCTCACAGCAATGAAACAAGAGCTCTGATTTTGCTATTGTGTAGCCCATTCTACAAAAATTTTATTGCCATTTCTGATAAAACTGCGCACTCATGGTTGTGTGATTTGTCAGCGCTTAATTTTGACAGTCCTAGAAAGAAGGGGCCTCTGTAAGTGGATGGAAGCACAGGACATTTCACTTTCCCCTGGTGAAGGGAACAGCACTGCTTGGGGAGCAGCAGGAGACATGGTTCTTAATGCAGGTTCCTGGCTTTTGAAGCTGCCCCACAGTGGAGATCATGTATCTGTATTGCATTTCTCAAAAGGATGGGAACAGTTTTGCTGCCACATGCACTCCACTGGAACCAAGGGGAAATATCTGCTATCAGCATTTTGTTTAAAATTGCAGTGAAATTTCACACACCCACACCTCCCCATCCACAACTGCTTCAGTCTGTCTCCTAACAAAATGGTCTATCCCTAGAGAAGGAATAGATCTATAAGGACATCTCATCCATCTCTCTTCTAATCCAGAATCGTGTCCTACAATGGGCAATTTCAAATGCATCGATCAGTCAAGTCTGAATGGACTCCTGTTTTCCAATTTCTTGAAATGCCGTTCCCCAATAGATGTCACTGTTTAGTAAACGTCACATGGAGAAAACTACTTTAAGGGATATCACTATTAAGAGAGATATTTTATGTTGCACTGTCTTGTGTCTTGAACTGGCAAGAAGAAATAAAGGGTACATACTCCATTCAGGGTGAGGAAGGATGTTCTTCCATTGGCTTTGTTTTGTTTTGTTTTTACTTGCTATATACATAACAGATATTTATAACATGACCCTAGTCTTCATGTGATAAAATTAGTTTGGACTCGACTTCTCAATCTTTGATTGGATCAATCTCTTTTGTAAATGAATCTGTTGTAAATGATTTTACAGCATGAGCCTTTTTTCGCATTTGGTGGAAAGTGGTCTTGTTTCGCTATCAGTTATGTATGACGATCTAATACAGGCCTGATACATACATGCAGGTGGGAGACCACTCTGCCCATTAGGGGGCATTAATGACATTTATTCCTCATTTCACAGAAGGCCTTTGTCGTAATACCACTTCTAATCCTACTTTCCATGTCTAACAGGAAATATATTAATACTCACTCCTTAAAGAAACGTTGCAGCTTCTTCTTGACGTTGCCCCAGGCTTATCTTTGGCGGTGTGTGGCTGAGGCTGAGAACATGCTCAGCATTTGGAAAAGAGGATTTGGGGAGTTACAGCGAGAAATATTTCCATCTGAGGGGAAACCAGGCTGCAAGACTCTGCTGCAAATTTCAGCACTCTGAAGTTGTGGGGTTTGCTGAACCAGGGACAGGAATCCTTTGTGCAAATTAGGTGCAGATGTGGAGCTGGGTATCGCACATCGCCCACATTCTTAGCTGTTTACACGTCGGATTTTGTTTGTGGGCCATATCCAGTTTTCAAATTGCACTCTGTTTCTTCTTCAGTTGCAGAAGCAGTGGCAACTGTTGCCAAATCCCTCTTGCGCTGTGGCTGGTGGGAGGTGACCCTGTTTGTGAAAGAAGGTGTTTGCTCGCCTTGCTGTGTCCCTCCAGGAGGGAGGGAGGGTGGGAGGGGAGAGTGAGCAGGGCAGCAGGGGCTGGAGCGGAGCACCCCCAGCCGTGTCGGAGCACGCCATGTCTTCATGATGGGTGTCCTTCCCCACCACTCCAGTGCCGGTGTCACAGGGGATTCCTGTGCGGGCACTTGGGGCTGGGCAGATGGCCAGAAGGACCACGGCCGTGCTCCCTTGCCGGCTTGTCCGAACTTTAACCCCATGCTGTTAAGGGTCCTTCACATGCTCTCCCGTGCTCTGCCTGGCTGCCTGTGGTTTATGCCTGTGGTTGAAGCTAGGAGATGAGGCAAAACATTGTTTCTTTAAGGCTATTTTCGTAGCTGAATTCTGGGTGCGCTTTTGGACATGCACAGCTCACAGAGTGTTGGGGAAGGTGCTGCTATCTACCAGCATTCCACTTATCCCATGGAGGGCTGGGCAGTTCCAATTTATCTTATATAGAGTACATTCTTGTTGTCTGCAATGGATAGAGAGGAGCCCTGAGGGAATTAATAAAGCTCATGTCGAGAAGTTTTAACTTAGACGTGCATAAGGAATATATTAATTTTTAATACATTTTTTAAGAAGCACTTTTTTGGCTTGAAACCATCATGCCTGGTATGTTTATAAAGGCACCCATAGCATGCTCCAGTTAAGTTTGTCAGTGTTTCCACTGTAAACCCTCTTTTCAGAGATTTATATTCTAATTCCAATATAAAATTCAATCCAGGCAAGAAAAACTTGGCATCAGTCTTGGCCTGGGAGTGATGTTTTCTTTAATGATTTTTTAAATTTAATTTTTCTCTTATCACCATCTGATTAATGTCAATTAATAAGAATGCTTTCATCTTTAATCATTGTTACAATGATATTCTGGCGAGGTACTTGGGGTACAAATGAACTGTTTTTCATACTTGCACAGCTTAAAATAATTGCAAGAGCTCTAGTTTTAATTTTGTAAGCTGTGAGATAATTTTATGCAATGTCCTACTAGACCATTTAGGATAAACTATTATCTCAAGTAAGAATTGTAACAACAAAGTCCCACTGAAGTTCTCTAACTATCCCTCCAGAAGTGCTATTGGGCATTTTGCAGTTTGGACTCCTGGCCCTGTCGCGCAGCTATTGTGGTCCCGCTGGCAGGTGCTGTACGGCAAAAGCTCACTGGGTGAAGTTCAGCTCACCAGCAGAAAGCGTGCTTAATTGGCGTCATTGAGAAGGGGAGAGACCATCACATACACCAACCCTCCCCTTGCACATTTTCTTCCCTGTCTTAAAGAAACACACTTACTAGACCTCCACAGGAAGCTAAGGGCTCAAAATTACATACACTCCTAATTTTAGTTTTAAATAAAATATTTTATAGTTCAATATTTGCTCTTGAAAGGAGAAAAATCCAGTGTTAGCCTAATGATGCAGTTTCACCCTTATCGGCTTCTTTGTGCCTATAGGCTTTATAAAAGTCTCTCAGCACTGGATAATATTATATACCATATGCGTTGCCTGCAGTACCCCAGCACAACAGGGCAGATTAAGGACAGAGTTTCCGCCTACCCTTTGAAGATTTATATCAGACCTTTTAACCTCCTGTGAAAACAGTTTTGTGATTTAATTCTTTTTATGATACTCAGCAACAGCTTTTATACTTCCACAAACACCGTGTAGCTCTCATGCCGTAAACAGTCATAAATTCAGCCAGAGTTCTCCATACTGGAACAAGGCATGACAGAAAACAACGGGATTCAAGGCTGTGTGAACCTTCTCTCCTGCCAATTGGGGTTCACAAAACTTGTTGAGTTAGTAAACTTTTCCCTCCCCTCTAATCCTCTTTTCACCCCAATTTAAACAAACAAATATGCTTGTTTGGGTTTTTTTTGTGTTTTGCGTTATAATTGGGAGAACGCACTTGAAATTCAAGACTGGCACATATGGAGACCATATACAGTGCAATATTATCTGTGGTCCGCTAGTTCTTCGCCTCCCTCACTGGGCTGCACACTGCACATGCTGAGAATTTCGAGACAGCCTCCCTAGAAGACATGTTTGTGATATGTGATTGAGCTCTCCAGCTTTTATTCACCAAAGAAAGTCTACCTAGCTGCGTTGTGGGCCTCCTATTGTCATGGCCACATGCCCTACAACTATGAATGGATGCATTACACGTTACATTACTGAGCAGTACTTTTATGGTTGTGGAGCTGAATCAGAGAGAGATTAAATGACTTGGTGAAAGTCACACAGGAAATTTGTGACAGAGCCAAGAATTTCCTGAAAGCAAACCCACTGGTTTTAATTATTGTTTTTCTAGTTTTCCTTCGGTAGTATTCAAAGTTGAGGTGAAGCCTGTATTGAGTATTCATGTCTGTATATATACCCATTAAAAGAAGCTCTGCAGACCTTTCTCTAAAGAACATCTCTAAGTAGGGAAAGGAGACAAAGGGCAGGAGAAAGGACTCATTAGCTGCACCCAACACACGCGTCAGAAACTAAAACACAGAGCCAGCAATGCAGTTTGCTCCGGGCCACACAGGAAGTTTGCAGCAGAGACAAGGAATTTAGTCTACAACCCTGAATCCCAGTTCAGTGCTTTCAACATCTTCCCTGACCAGTTCATATTTCATAAGATATGCGGTCTATACTGTATGACCTTGGAAATATACATTTTTTTACTCTCTCTTCCTCTCCAAAATAATGTAATCCAGGAACATTTGCACTGAACTTTTGAACCTTTGATGTTTAAGTAGGTTCAAAATTAAGCAAACTGTGTTTCCATGTTGTTAATTGGAATCACTCTGCCTGGATCTTTTAGCAGCCTTCACATGGTTAACTTCAAACTCCTGTGTCAGCCTGAAAAAAAAAAAAAACCAGGTCCCATTAAATGTGTTAAACATTTTGACTGTACAAAATGGGGAGTGAGGTAGACCTTTTGAAAACTGAATCAGGAGAACGACTGGCGTCTGCGTGTATACTTCCTCCTGCCTGGGTTGAAGGTCATTATTTTGAACTAATAGCTGACCCCTTTGGCCTCTGGAAGGCCATTATGCTTAATGGCCTGAGCTAATTTGCTGTGCTAAAGGGTTGGCTGATCTTTATTTTAATCTTCTGCACCTTCTCCTGCTCTTGTGGGGAAAGCAACTGCTCTGATATAATCCAGTTGGCACCAAATTGCCTAGGGGAGGGAATAAGCGAACTGCTATGAGACAGGACTATACAGTAATTTATTGAGGCTTGAGCCTTCTGGTGAGAAAAAAAGGCATATGCATACATGCGCACATGTACATGTGCAGACAGCGTAAGAGAGTGGGAGAGCAGGAGAGTGAAACTGCGAAGAGGGAAAGAAAGTGCAAGAAAGGGAATGAGGGAAAGTACAAAAGACACACACACTTTCACAAGTAAATCTACATTTCTAACTCTATTTTTCTTCCTTTGAGCCACTTTGAACGAATAACACCCAAATGATTTGCTGCCAGGAAACACAAATAGCTTTGCTAGTACTCTTTCTCACAAAATCAAGCACCTATTCGAAAAGCAAAATCCCTTTGCCAGCCACATGTGCTCATGTCTCTTCCAGCAGTATTGAAGAGGCTGTTGAGAGTAACTGGTTTAAAAATTAGCTAAAATAGAAAAGAAACACATAAAAACCATCAGCTGCAAAAGACATATTCTCAGAGGTCAGGCAAGGTCTCATGCAGTGCTGCTATCACAACCTTTGTCCAGACACAGGGATTTTTGTCTCCTTGAATCCTTTCTCTCGGTCCTCAGCCCAGGGATGGAGGAAAGCCTGACCTGGGGAGCAGCAGTGTTGCTTACATGGGGTATGGGGCTCCACCGTCAGTGGGGCTAGGGCTGCAGGGGGGCCAGGCAAAGAGGAAGACAGACTCTTATCCCCTCTCCACTTGCAGCATTTTTCCCCTTCTCCAAACAGCAATACATCGCGGAGCCTTCGCTTTCTGCATTAGCTGACATCGTTTTACCTTTGCCCCTTTGTTTGCTGATCCCCGTTTGCTGCGCACATCCTGTGCAGGACACAGTGAAAAGGGTGGGGGGGGATGGCACACAAGGGAAAAGTGTCAAGTCAGCAGCAAACTGGAGATTTTACAGTATGCAAGAGCTCGCATGTTGAGGAGCAAGGCTGCTTTACATATGTGTGTTTTTGTGTCTGCAGTCGCAATATGCATAAAATACCCCAGAAATCCGCACAGCATGACCAACTATTGAAAATTACAAGTCCTCATTCCTCCTTTTTCCCCCTAATTTTCCATGGTCTGCTGCTCTTGCTGATATCTTTTCTAATGTGTTGTGGATGGCTGTTCTGGGAGGCTTGGACACAGTGCTTCATATCTGCGCTGTGCAGAGAAATGCAAAAGTAACAGGACCTTGGAGCTGTGTGTCAATGGTTTTCTCCACCGTTGCTCATTGTTGCTGGCAGCGAACAATGTCCCCCTCCAGGGCTTCAGTCCGTTCTGCACTTCTGCACTGGACCCTTCTGGACATGGGTGGTGAAAGTCCTGGACATCCCTGACCCCGTCACTGAGGCTGGGTACTACCAAGCTGTCCAGTCCTGGCAGCAAAGTCAATGGACATGCAATATTTATCTCCATGACTCAGCCCTGAGTCTGGGGTTGTCCCTGTTAATGGCATCCGGGCTGTCATGACTAAATCACCTACGACAGCAGCCTTGATGTCCAGAGGTGGGATGGAGAGCGATCAGCTGATATGCTCAGGTCTCTGAACTCTTAAATATATCAGAATTATGCTTTTGTACTTAAATAAAGTAAAAAAAGAGAAAAGGCTGCACAGATGAACTTCTAGTATATTTCTGACCCCTACTCAATCCCTGAGAGCCCTCAGACTTGCCATGGTGAATGCCCAAAATCACAGCTACACAGGGACTGCTGGACCAGTGGTCCTGGAGCACCGCGTGCCTCTGTCAGATGCAGGGAGGAGTATCCCCATGGGGTGGCCGGGCTGGTGGCCGAGGCTCAGCTGTGCGGACGCCAGTCCCCAGGCAGCTTCCCTGTGCAAGGGAAATCCTTCACTGCCCTCGAAGGACAGCTTCCCACTAACTTTGGAGTATTAGAAGAGCCCAGGCCCCAGGATCTTGATTGTTTGGCAGAGTGTGAGCACCTAGGGGGTATTAAACACACCCCTAATCTTTCTGTCTATAACAGCCTGAAAATTTTCCATCTTGCCCTCTACATTTTAACCAATCAAATGGAAAACTAATTTTAAAAGCAATTTCTTGCGGCAAATTGGTCAAAAAAACCCAATTAAAAATCAGGAGCTAAAAATTATCTGTCTGAAACAGTACACTTCTCGCATGGTTTTGCCATATGTGCAGTGGGGTTATCATGGTTTTCTCTCCATTACTTTTTTCAATCTCTATCTAAGACCTTCAGGTTTCTAACGCTTTGGGTTATAAACGCTCTCACACAAGCTTGCCCATGGTACAGTGAGTACCCTAGTAAAAAAAAAAGGCCTCCTGCAGGTGGTGCTACAATGCTGCAAGTATTTTTAATTAGAATTGGCATAAAATTATAAATTATAAAATTATAATTTTCCCTCACATTACAACAAATGAAAATCTCTGTGTGAGAGGTTTGCTCCTTACAGGCAGCAAACTACCTTCAAATGAAGAAGTAGAGGTAAAGCATCTCGGAGACCTGGACCCAACATCCTCTCAGTAACACAACTCCACTTTCTCAACACAGCTAGCAGTTAGCTATACATTAAGAAAACCATTTCTTCTCCCCCTGCGAATTCTAAAGAAAATTGTGACCTTAATGTCCATTGCCCAATGACCTGTTCAGTCCAATATTATGGTGCAAAATGGGGACAAAGTAGCTGTAAGATGTCATATATCAGATAGGTTAGTACTTTACACGCCACAGCAAGCGGTACTAATGTTCAAGCAACAGACACAGGGGGTAATTTTTTTTTTTTAATAATAATCTATCTGCTAAGGAAAAAACCTTCATAGTTTGTGAATCTCTGATTTTCCACAGACTGGACAAAACATCGTGTCTTAGCCAGCATAGCCCAATGAGTCACCTCTGCATAGGCACAGCTAGGACTTGTTTCTCTTTGCCTTTAAATGGTGTCAGACAGCCTAACAAAATGAGGCTGTTAAGCAGGAAACAAATTTAACCCATGGATCAAAATACTGCCATTTAAAACCTTCATCACTTAAATGGGTTTTAGAAGAAGTTTGTAGTTCTGCAGATTTTCTTGTCTAAAGTGGGGTTTTTTTGCTTCATTCTTACCTGCTGACTTTTTTTTCTCCTTGATTTCTCTTTTTTCTATTTATTGATTTACTTGTTGTTGTGAAAGGAATAAGGAAATGAAAGGAAAACATGAAAAGCCAAAACCTTTGAAAAAAATGTAAAATAATGACCTTTTCTGATTAAACATGAGACAATTTTTTTTCAAGTGTCTTCTACTATTGCTTCAGCCTTTAATTTTCATTTTTATACCAAATGTGCTTGTAAGACATTGTTTTCTTTCTTCCATGAAAATTTGTTTTTAAGTGTCTCTGTTTGCTAGTCACAAACTATTGCAATCCAGGTTGCCTTGTAGTTAAGATAACCTAGCATGCCATCCTGTGAACTTCCACCACTTGCGTTATCTCAGGCAAAGAAACAATTAAGCCATCAACAAAAATGCATCTAGGGCTGTCAGATCAGAAAATAAATGAAGGCTGAATGATAAGGTAGTACCAACACTTCCATAAGAAACAGTTTGAATTAAATTAAAAATGCAGTAACAGTAATTAAAATGTATGAGAGATGGCTCTCAGCTAAGTTTCAATCTTATGTTTTGATTTAATTTCATATATTTTCCCTTCCTTATGTACAGCACCTGAAATTTTCTGGGGAATTTACAGAGCAAGGCATAGATTTGGAGGCAATAATATGCTGCTCTTCAGTGCTATTTCAAGGAAAGTCAGTGCAGGTACAATATTCATTTATTCTTCATTCTCTCACTCTCAGAGAGGCACAATGTGTCTGGGTTAGTATGGCTACTGGCTGTTCAACAACAAGTTGTTTTTTGTAATTAGAGAAGAGGTTGCTGCTTGCAAAAGGAAAGCCTATTAGTACCCACCAGTTGAACTGATAGGATACTGTGTTACGCACATCCATTTCCTTGCAATGTACTATTATGATCAGGTACATATTCCTTATTTAATGTAATATTACAACTGGCACAACAGATTTTTAATTTATTTTTGTCATGAGGTGAATCTCTGCATGTAGATACAGTTTTAAAGCATAGAAAACAATCCCTATCATAAAACAACCATGTTTTCTTGAAAAATCATATGCACAAAGGGACCATAGAGGCATTTTCTGAGGTTTCTTTGAAAACATCTAGTCTTCAGCTGACGTCAGTAATGAAAATAAGTGAGAACAGAAAGATTTGGTGTCTGCATATGCACACTTTTCCCCCACTTGGGAAGAAAGTTTTGCCTTAGAGGGTTAACTGTTCACAGTTTTAGAGACACTAACCTTGGGGACTATTCATATGGATGTTATTTATGGCCTTCTTGAAACACATCACTGTGTCCTTGAGGGTATAGGAATGACACCGGGCCCAGACTTAGCACTCCAGGGGTTTCTGCAGATAGCAGCAGATCTCCCTGGAGGATCCTTCCTCTAAAACCAACATATTTTAAGACTCTCTGCCTTTCTTCAGATGAGACCCAGAGCTCTTTGTGGGTCAGACCACAAAGGCAAGATTAGAGGGGGACACCTGGTTTGCTGAGCCCAAGAGGTTTATGTGGTACCTTGTGCTTAGCTGCTCAGTGCTGTGGAGGTTGATTTGTGAGCACAGGCAGCAGAAGAGATATAGGCATGCAGGGGACTCCACTGACAGGGACACAGATTTGAGGCCTACTGACAGAGGAAGTCTGGAAGAAGCCATTGCTGGGTTCAACAGCCTCACGTGGCATTGAGGCCACAGTCAGGGGAAATTGTCTTATTGTGGATTTATTTTTCAAAGTATAGGAAATTCCTCTCCATAGTTATTTTTGTCACTGCCATGCACATGTCATCACAGAGCTGATACGAAGGCCAACAAGATACTGCTTGTAAAGCATCCATGGAATTATTATTATTATTATTATTGTTATTATTATTATTATCATCATCATTATCATCACTGCTTTGTAGGAACCTAATACTTTTCTAAAAGAAAAATCTATACTTTTGGATTTCTTGATATAATAGAATTATGGAGGAAACTATCAGTGGCTGGAAAATAAATTGCTGTATCTTTACCAATGAAAGGAAATAGTTGTGCTGTCTCATTGGTGAAGCTACCTTAAGGTACTTTTGGAGCTTATAATTTAATGGCTGTAGCCACTTTAAACAGGAAACTTGATACTGACACGGCAGACACCTACCTAAAACCACCAGAAAAAACACAAAGTCTAGTGAGGCAAAAGAGCAAAGCATTACTTATGTCAGAGAACCTCAGGCTTTTTGTATTTACTGAAGAATTTCCTGTGGTTGGGTAGTCTGTTGGCATAAACCCGAAGCAACTGAGAAACCATTTCTGTATTAGTACTCTGTTCAACTGCGAGTAGAAAGCCTGGTGCAACTCCTTTCCATATAAAGGGAAGCAGAACTTTCTTTTTGATTTGAAATGGTTATCAACTTTGTTTAATTTAAGGTCATTGCAAGATTAACGTAGGCAAGAAGCCTAAAGATTGAATTGAGAGGCTTTTGGTCATAATCAACTTGTCCTGTCTGTGGGAAATGACCCGAATGGAAAAAAAATCCAGAAGTCTTCTGTTGTGCTCGTCCCTTACTGCTCTACTAAACCTGGAAATTTCTTGCGTCTATTCCTTGTGAAAAGAAAAGTCAAGATCCAGTACATCTTTCACAGTAACCTTGAAAAGATTTCTATAGTGTAGCCTGGGAGTAACTTCATCATGTAGGGGAGGCACCTGCATGAAGGCTCCCTATAGACCGGTTCCTTGTTAACAGGCCACAAGAAGAACGTGAGGCCTTGGAAAGGACTAAATAACTGTGCTCAGTATGAGCTTATCTGTTGATAATTGGAGGAGCCTAAAGGTAATATTCAAAATGTCCACATTCAAACTGAACTGGTCATAGACCAGAGGAATATATTAGCTGAATGAACTGGTCCTTCAGCTTGTTCAGCTTCACACGTTTCTCGGCATACCTAATAATATTGAGAACAAAGTAGAAACAGAGTAGAAGTACCTTGTGGTCAGAAAATGCTCTCCATTGCCCTGGCTGTATATAAACATTATAGAATTTTATAAATACATTGTCTTAAAGAACTTTTTCCTCCTATTTCCACATGTGTTAGATGGCCTTCCTCCTCAGTGTTTTCGCAAAGAATGGCTTTAATAGGTAAATCGTAGGATATGGTGCTTCAAAGGCATGGCAGCAAGAGTATAGATTTTACCATATTAAACATCCCTAAAAAAATAGAAGGAAACAATATGTCTGGCCAGCAGGTAACTCAAAGGATGACTGGATTGCCACTTGGAAGGCCTGCTGGGCAGAAGGAGGCTTTCCTGTCTCAGGTAGATTTTCAAGAGTCCAAAATTTTCATTCTGAATCACGATGAATAGTTACTCTCATTATTTTCTTCTCTCTTTTTTTTTTTGCAATTATCTCAGATAAAGCAATGATGACTGGGTTATTTCAGTAGTTACAAAATGCTTTAGTTATTAAAATATTTCTCTCACAAAAAATGTTTATTTTCTACTTTACACTGAATTGTGTTTCTAAATTAAAATTTTCAGAACAGAAATTCTATGAAAATCTGAGTTGTTTTACCAATTTGAAAAAAAAAAAAGTAACACAGTTTTAATATCTGTAGAGCTACATTCTGTGCTGATATTGGACATCAAGTCTTGGCCAAACAGCATTTTCTAGTGAGAAACATTTGGGTGTGCATGCTCCATTGACTGTTTGCATTTCCAACAAGGTGAGCACACACGAGACAGAAAGAACCGTGCCATTTTGAAGCCTGCTTTTACGAACGTTCGTGTTCACATGTGAGGAACAGTCAGCAGAAGTCTGAAACCAAAATCAGCCAGTGTAGTGTTAGGGTCTGCCTTACTAATGACAACCTTTCCCATTTCTGTTGCAGTGGAGGTACTGTAGTCTGCATTAGACCTGCATTTCCTTTATATTTTTTCCCTCAAAAGCTGTGAAGTGCAGCATTAGAATGCGTTTTTCTTAAGTAAACAGTCACATGACATCCTAAATGTAGATAAAATTTGTTATAACTGTCTAGCATTTACTTTGAAGATTTTTCTGCAAGAGTAGAAAAAAAATCAATAGTAGCTAAAGAAATCAGTTTTGACATTTGAAATCTGACATGCAAGGCTGGCATATATTCAGTGGGTTTTTTGCTGTTTCTTTGCAGTAATATTGAGCTGTTGCTGATGGCTTTTCAGTATTCTATGTTTTGGATGTGCAGAAATGGTTCCAAAAAATATGTCTCAGAGATATGAAGGTAGAAAGCCCTTTTAAAGAAAACTTCATCATATTTTTTCCCCCCCTGTGAAAATTCATGTAGGAGTGTTGCTTTTTTAAGTTCTTTAGCATGTGATGGAGACTGGTGGAGCAACAGATACAAGGTTTAGTATATTCTGGGAACTGACAAAAATCTTTAATTAGATGTGTATTTTTTTGCAAATAAATACTTTGCTTATGATTAATGTCTGCTTCACAGAAAATATTTGGACCTTTAGTAAAAAAAGAAAAAAACAAACCACCGAAAACAGAACATTTAAATCCAGAAACGTGGATTAAATCCAGAAACATGAACATAGTTATGGTGTCTTCTGCTCCGTTCTCCTCTCTGTTTGGCTGCTAAAGACACCATGTCTGCTAGTTTATCCTTGTGACTAGAGTGTTTTGCAGCAGAATGGGGATGAGAATACTCTGGTCAGTCTTCCTGGGAGGATGGAGGGAGCAGAGAACACCTGTGGTATGACTGCTGCAAGGCATTTGCTCCCACTTTCACCTCTGCATGTGACAAGAAAGCTTCCAGCCCATGGTTTACATACACCAGGGAAAGAAAATATGCAGAGGAATTGACAAGCAGGTATATCAGACCAACAGTGTGTAATATTGGCATCTTTTTTCTGCAGTGACAGAAGTTATTCAACATGTATCACATTTTCTTAGTCTAGGAGGAAAACTATGCTTATGTCAGTAATAGTTTTCTGTAAATGCTGAGCTCTTAGCCATAAACAAGAGTTCTTTACTAATGGAAAATGGGAAATAGTGTTGGTGTGCAAAATAGCACCTGTGAAGGAAAGAAACAAACTGAAGGAGACAAAGAAAGAACAGGAAGATATATATGCAAATGTACTTGCACATGAGCCTGCACAAACATAGACATGTATGCGTAGCTTCATTCCAAATGTAAAGTGGGATTAATCTTGGTTAATATTGGACAACAAAGATGTAGACTCTGTCTGAAGAGTTATTCTCTGCTGGCTGCTTAATGTGTAGAGATGAGTAGGGAGCTCCCACAGGGTGAGCAGTTTCATACTAAAGAGAAATCTGAGATATAGATAAATTCCTTGCTCCTCCCTCTCTCCCCCTCAACCACCCAGTAATTTCTGGTTTTCTCTCTTAGAAACTGTAAGAGTGTCCTCCTCTTTCCAATTAATTTAGGAAAAACAAATCCCAGACCTGTGGTGTGCCATACCAATGGCGCTTAGAAGGAACAGCCCAGGGACACAACTCCTTTCCACAATAGAGACTAGGACAAGTCATATTAAACCTTGTGGTATACGCTTTTATGCGCGCAGCCTTTTTGCATAAAGTTTTCTCATACTGTTCCTAAAAATCGAACTGAATGGGCTGTCTAAAGACAAGACTACAAAATCTGAATGTGTTTTTTCATTATATTTAAATGTTTTGCTCTTGTCAAAGGTGCTTTCTTGCAGCCCTTAAAGTGCTCAACTGAAAGTCGTGTTCCAACCCGGAAAGTAATTTAGAAATATCCAGAACACAAGCCTATTTTTTGTTCTGATTGTATAGGGGTGACATGGCAGTCTCCAGTAATCCACCAGATACATTATACCGTTTACTCTTAGTGAAGCATTCGGATAATGTAGGAGCTGATCTGAAACAGCCCCCAATTAACTTCAACTCCAGTTAAATTTTAGCAGAATACAGTTTATTTTAAGCAGCTTTTTCATTAATGTATGTTTGTCTGCATTTTCATTTCCCAGTCAGGAACAGAGGTGAAAGTTCAGAAAAGCTCTTGTTTTTGGCTTACTGAGAGAGGAGATCTCAAAGAGGACATGAGACAATTGATTCTCTTAAGCATTTCAACACTGAACAGATCCACATAGTCTTCAGCAAGGGTGCTTATCCTAATCTAGCTAGATAACTGGTGATTTTCTTCGAGCTGAAAGTGATTGGTTTTCTGTCTTAAAACCTGTACCTGACAAAGTTTCAAGTAGTAATTTTTTTTCTTGTTGGACCTATAGTTTATGATTTTTTTTTGTTTTCTAAGTATCCCCCTAAAATCCATATACACTGTGATTTTTTTGCATAGTACTTATTTTTCAGTGTATAATCCCTCTGTGAAAACACTTCTCGTGTAGTGTGTTGCAGATGTATGATGCATTTTCTACCCTTACTCTGTGTGTAGCTGCTGCTGATGCCAAGTATTGCCCATGGAACATGAAGGGAAGAAGTAATCTACAGAGCTCAGGTCAGGCGAATTACTACTTGCCAGAAGTGGAAGGCCTGCATTTACAGAGGTGAGTTTTAATTTCTGGATGCAATTCTAGTGAATGTCACATACATCTTAACAATATTCATACAACCACTAACAGAAGTGTGCCTTCAGTGTGTATTAAGTGAGAAATTGCCTCTTTTTTAGTGAGGGCAAGGTCCAGCTGGATGCCAGGATTTCTAGTCTACATCTGTGTTAATAAATTCAAAGTACCATGGCCCAGCCTTTGTGCTGTCTAATCACTAGGACCAGTTTGGCGTAAGCCAACTGGTACTCTCCCAGGGATGTCCTAGGGAGAGTTCAGAAACTAGCACAGA
>Ga0181612_115390_pt1 | contig 21060 bp, 17 predicted proteins | sample HoacroProtozoa21_FD_119630 | JGI IMG/M metagenome (GOLD analysis project Ga0181612, IMG submission 119630) | Hoatzin crop microbial communities from Cojedes, Venezuel. Combined Assembly of Gp0051906, Gp0051904, Gp0051908
AATCAAATCCCAGTATCTCCTGACTTGGTTATAAATGCAAAGGACCTTTGTCTTCTCCCCTGCAAAAGAATGCAGAAGGTGACAGAGAACAGTCACACACCTGCATTCCTTGCATTTTCTACCCACTGTGTAACCTCATTGATCTCTTTGGCTACTTCAAAGCTTTAGAAAGCTGAGTGAAGACATTTACTCAGTGAAGTTAAATAAATATGAATACATTTAGAAAAAAGCTATCAATGTTTCATAACAATGTTAATATTCACTGAAGGGTTTAAAACTTATAGATATGTCCTCCGTTTCTGTGATTTTCTTGTGTTTGAAAAGTGATTTTGTTATGTATCCTGTATGTGTGGCGTTCTGTGGTTTAATCATGTTTCTGAAGAGCCTGGAGGAAATTATTTACCTCTTAACTTTCATCTCAGTCATTCCATCTTACTTCACAATGTGTGAATATGCTGTTTGCTTTTTGATGTGTTTTGGTCTGTATATCTATTAGTTCAATATTATACATATTATTTTAGTAGATATTATTTTAATATTTGGCTGTTGTATTTCTGCTGTTACTAAAATTGCACAGTCTTTCAGTGTGTACAGTTTATCTGGGGAATTTATCTGTGGAACCACCCAAACTACTAGTCTTCTAAATATTTAATGTATATCTGAATACTATGCATTAAAGCTTCAGCTGGTCATTTTCTCTGTTACTTTGAATGTCTTTATGTTTGTATGTCTGGTGTGATTGTTGTGTTTTGGAAGTATCTTTGCTATCTAAATGTGTACTGTTTCCCCGTAATTGTTTTTCCAGAATTCTTTCATATGAACTTCACTGTCATTTTTCTTTTAGAATTTAGTATTCTTACAATTACTATCTTTTAAGTCCCAGAAGTATCGAAGAAAATTGCCAGAGAAGAAAGAGTATCCATTGCTGTTCCAAAAAGAAAAGGGTCTCCACCTCCAGAAGGTACTCCTGCCCATGGATTAGTCTATGAACAGACTGTCCTCATGCAATACCACCAGAGCTTCAAGCCTGCTGGTCTGGAAACCTTCTTGAAGTTCTAATGTTAGAATCATAGAAACATTTAGGCTTGAAAAGACTCTTAAGATCATCGAGTCCAACTATTAACCTAACACTACCACGTCCACTATGTTCCACCATAATTGCAAGGGAACCTTAACAGAATGTGTGAAAAACACTCGAGACATATTTTTCCCAGTTACTCTGGGTGTGGGATGTGTCAGAAAATACTAACTAGTTTTCTAAGAAACCTCAAATGGGATATTTATTATTGTACATGATATTGCACCAGAGAAAAATATTAACGTTAGACTCTGTCTTTGAAGTACCAAGAGAAGAAGAACACTGGGCTATGTCAGAGGAAGTATCCATTTCTCTTCACACAGAAAAGGAGATTTCATACACAGGTATGAATGGACTAAAAAGAGTCTATGTCCAAATTTACATCAGGTGATCTACTTTAAATGAAAAAAAAAAAAAAGAAGACAACAAAATACAATTTCATGTCCTGCGCATATCGCCAGTTCACCAGTTTATCCTGAATGTGAAGCATGCTGTAGAATACCAGAAGACAGTATTCCATTCTCACAAAAGGCTTAAATCTTTACACCTGGCTTACTGCTGTTGTTATAGTGGAAGCCCAACAATTTCACTAGGTCCTCCTTTGTAATTCTTACCACCTGTCTGACGTTTGAAGGGAAACAGGGCAGCTTGTTCCTTCATTTATACTAACATGCTTTCCTCTTCTGTAAAGAAAGCCTATCCTTTCCTGTTCTGTGACAGCAATTCCTCAACTCAGTCTGAAGGTCAAAGAAAAAACCTTTACCTCTGCTGTTGCCTGCCTGGCTGAGACACTTAGCACAATCTCATATATTGGACCTGCCAGCTCAAGGGCTTTGAACAAAGTCTACAGCTTTGAAAGAAAAATCATTGCTCTGTCACTTTTGGAGACAATCTATTAATTTGTGAAAAATGAGCCACAAGATGCCTCATACTTATTACTTTCAGATCTGCTGCTGTTGATAAACAGCATTATATATTCATATCACGAAAAATTAATACAATCACATCAGTGTGAAGTTAAATTATATATTTAGTCTCTCTATTGGAGAATGATGGGGGTACAGGCAGATCATAAGTACTAAGAGGAGGATGGAGGTGGATCTCTGACTGGCTTTCTGTCAGTCAGGGGTAAAATGCTGGCTGGTCAAGAAAAAAAAGGGTCAAAGCAGAAGGTCATTAAATGCAACAGTTGTCCCATAGGATAACAAATAGAGGGGTAGGAGCTAGGACAAAAGAATCCACAGGACCTAAGCTTCCTGGCAAGGGCACTCATGCACAATGCAGATTTTGTTATCAAATCAACCAAAGTTCCCAGTTCCAATCAGTTTTAATTTAAGATTTCACATGCAGATGTACATGACACTTACAATTAAATACCAAGCAGGGCTTTGCCAGAAAATATTTAAAGAACTGGACAGTCTTCACATTGTCCCCAAAATAATACCCACTTAGCAAGCATCAAGACTTGTGACAGCCACTCATCTAAGCTCACTGTAACTTGTCATGAAGAAAGCAAGTAAAATTCTCAAATCTGTCATTGACAGAATGGATTCCATCTCTTAAGAAGATCAAAAAAGATCTCCAATCTGTTAAGAAACTGACAAAACTTACTCTCCACCTTGGCAAGCCTAGTAGTCTCCCAAACATTGAAATGCTAGGGTAAATTTCTTTGCAGTTTCCAGCTACACAGTTCAAAAATATCCTAAGATACTTCCCTCAGAAGACAAGACCCACGCACTGCTGTTCTGGAAAAGAAAATATGCTGCTTAAACATAGCGTGCATTCTTTCCTGAATAAATGTTAAAAACTGAACATGTTCATACCTTAATCTTTCGGATATTTTCCTGCTCTTACAGGGAATGGCTCCCTGCCATGCCTGAACAAACCAACCACTTTGTAAAACAATTGACAGAAGAGGAAAAATACCTTCCTCACCGAGCAATTAATTCTTTTGCCTTTAATTAGGCCAGAGCTCTTATTCATTGCCAGTCACTCGCAAAGGTTTTCTCTGTGTGCTCGCTCACCTTCAACTAGAGTTTCCTATGCAAATCTTTTGTTGCCAGTGATTGAAGACTCTTGATCTATTACTGAGGTAGTGCAAAGTGTCACTGCTGTGGAGAGGGGCTGCCACAGAGAGCAGTGGACTTTTTTGATTTTGTAATTATTTGGATTCGGAGTTCTGCCCATTAGCAAGCTTAACTTCACTGCTAGCCGCGGTGAATGAAGCAGGAGTCGTATCACTTTCTTATATTGGGATCTTGAAATGTTTGTTCTTATTTAATTGAATAGCAGCCTAATGGCTTCCATAATTACATGTCCAGTGTCAATATGTACACTTGTCTTTTACATATCAGCCATGCATTTGTAAGATATCTTTTTGTGTTTCTTGCTTTTAAATGACACTTTTAAAAATTCTTAAATGTAAATGTACTGTATCTTTTAAGCACCTGATGTGCCAGAAAAGGCTATCATTGAAGAAAGAGTACCAATTTATCCTCCTAAAAAAATGGCAAGACCACCAGCCAAAGGTATACTGGATAGAGTATTGAAATACGGTATAAATGTTTTTTGTGTCTTGTATGTTCCATGTACAGTGAATACTGATTTGTTTTCTGTGGGATGTTCTTCCCTTGTTTTAATTCTTATTTAACAATACCTTATGATCCTTATTATTAGTAAGATCTATGTGCTAAATTTTAAGATTCTTTTAATTGATATCTTTTTAAGTGCCTGAAGTACGCAAGACAGTAGTCCGAAAAGAAAAAGTGTATGTTGAAGTTCCTCAGTATGAAGAAGAAAAAAGGATTCCAAAATATGAAGAGGAAGAAGCCACCAGATATGAGAAGGAAGTAATCCACTACAAGGAGGAAGTCCACCGTTATGAAGAAGTAAGTCACTATGAGGAGGAAGTTCCTCAGTATGAAGAAGTTCCACAATATGAAGAGGAAGAAGTCAGCCATTATGAAGAAGAAGCTGCTTATTATGAAGAGGAAGCTCCTGAATATGAGGAGGAAGAGTCAGAAGTTCCCCAGTATGAAGAGGAAGCTCCCCCACCAGTTAGAGGTATACTTTAAGATTTGTGTGATTTCTCACTACTTTTTCAAGGAGTACCTTTTCTTTCTGTTAATGTACCAAAGTTTTGTTTTAATATGTTCCAGTGTACTTTACAGTGTGCCTTTTTCAAGATGTGAAATGATTAGTATATAGTGTAGAAAATGTGCAGTGGTTGTATGTCTACACTTTAATACTACCTCTATCAATTTAAATGTTGCATGTCATATATGTTCATTCCTCTTTCATATGAAGTCTGTATAACCCACTAAGTAAATTTAACTGAGCTTTATTTCATCCTCATCTGGGGTCCAATTTTGCTATCAGACTGTGCTTGAAATACTTAGCAAAGTTTATGAGAATTCTGCAGTCACAGACAAAAAAATGTGTTTATCTAGAAAATAGGTAAGGTATTTGAAAATAAGTGCTTTAGGAACACAGGTTGCATTGACTTCCTCTCGGAAATCTTTGAAAACCCTATAGCTGTTTATTTATTTCTTGACGGAAACTATGTATTTTCATGGAAAGCAAAGATATAAAAGTTCTATTAAATTGCCAAGTTTGAATACTCTTAGTTTAAGATGTTTTCCTTAGGAATAATTTTTATGGTACTGGTGTAAATTTTCAACATTGTTAATACAGGTTGAACATACTCTTCACTACTTGTAGAGAACAACTAGGCCATGCCAAGATCTTGATAATAAAGCCTTTTTACGTCCTAATATAAAGATATAGACTAACTACATGCAATTTTCCAAAATTACATAATCATCTAAGAGTACTTAAAAATGTGTATTTTTCAGTCCTGATTCAAATCGTTCCATAGTGTCTTTTCCCCAAAAAGAAGTTTAGAATTTCTTTTGACTAATTAATAAGTCCCAAAATTATAATTAACATTGTTTGCACTAGAATGTTGAAATATTGATTAGCACATTTTCCCTAGTAAAGAAAAGGCCAGGCTGTACACTGCAAAAGCTAGGTTAATCCTGAACAGGAAGATTAGGGTTAGCTAAAGTTTCCTTTGACTTTATCATAGTAGTTGTATTTAATTCATATGTGCTCCAGTCTTTCTTCAGTACTCTCAGAGCCAATGGGATTACTCTCCTGTCATCATAAAACTTGTATGGATATTTCTGGGTTTTGGAGTACAAAAGTACATTAAACTACATTTTAGTTGAAACTATTGCCTCACTGCAGTCAAAAGGAGAAATCTGTTGATTTCAGCAGAGTCAAGATTTCAATTTTTTTCATCTAAGTAAACCACTCATAAGTATTTCCATCACCCAATAAATTGTGGTATAAACTGCTGGGTACTTGTAAAGTGTCCTTAGTTCTGTGTTTGAAGTAAATCAACTGATAAACCAGATGTGCTTGTTTTTTACATATAGAAAGCACTTGGAAATTTCTGAGGAAGCAAATGTGATCAGCACCGTATATTCAATAGGTATACAAAATTGGCTTATTCGACATGATCAGATGCAACATATTACATGCCTGAGAAGCATTAGGATCATAGCTCTAGGGGAAAATAAGGAGAAATAGTAAAACTGTTTAATATCTAATGCAACAATTATATAGTGGTTTATTACAATGTTTGTAACAAACATGCAAAAATTGGAGGAAAAAGTAAAAATGTATTTTTGTAAGCTTCCCAACCATGACACAATTTCCTTTAATAGCTGAGTCTAAAAAGTCAAACTGTCTTAACTCAAGCTTTCAATCAACAAGTAAGCCCTTGAAGTTAAAATCATTTTTTTTTGATGGCCTCAATGGCTTAGCAGGGAGAATGGACATAATAGCAGTTCATATAATCTATTTGCTATTTTATTTTGTCTTAATGATCAAACCATGTTAAATCATGGCTGTATGTTTTGGGTGTGTATTTGTGATGCTTGCTTGCCATTTATGTTCCTGTTGTTTTAGAAGTAAATACCTAAACATTAACGGTATCTTTCAAGTGCCTGAAGTTCCCAAGAAGCCCGTTCCAGAGGAAAAAACACCTATTCTGAAGAAAAAAGAAGCTCCTCCAGCAAAAGGTATATATCATCTCTTTATGTTAGCACACATCCTCTGAATATGTAATTCACAGTATTTTTCAGATGCCTTACCTGGTCATTACATTTTTCTGTTCTTTTTGGAGGGGGCATTTCATACAAAATGTTTGTGCTGCTGTCTTTTTTGTTTAATTTCTGTTTTGGATACCTTGTGAATTATTTTTTAACCAAAAAAATGTTTTTTAAGTGCCTGAGGTGCCAAAGAAACCTGTACCTGAAAAGAAAGTCCAAGTACCGAAGGAAGCTCCACCAGCTAAAGGTATATGAACTTGTAACTAGCCGTGATCAGAAAGGTCTTCTAGACTTCATTTATCTTCCCACTTGTGTTAAACACTAGGAAAGTAAAAGGATTGTTACTCTTAAGAATTGTGGTTCTTTGTGTTTGTGTCCAATTGTTTAGTGTCACTGGCTTGTATGTCATGGTGTTTTAGATTTCTTATGCCAAGCTCATTTTACGATAATATCTTACAAAGTTCCAGAAGTGCCAAAGAAACCTGTGCCAGAAGAGAAGGTTCTTGTTCCTGTACCAAAAAAGAAGGAAGTTCCACCAGCCAAAGGTATATCATCTCTTGAGTGAATGTATTAAAAAAAATTTTAAAATCAGTCTTTGTTCACCTTTCCTCTTTAATGTAATGTAGAGTGAAGAGAGTTTTCTGTTCTTGACAGTTCTTCTTTGTTATTCTACTTTATTGATTCATATCATTGTTCTTTACCTTATGGTTCAAAAATTAAATTCTTAAACTACAATAATATCTTTAAAGTGCCTGAAGTACCAAAGAAACCTGTGCCAGAAGAGAAGGTTCTTGTCCCTGTGCCTAAAAAAGTGGAAGAACCTCCACCCGCCAAAGGTACACCAGTTTCTGGTTCAACTGTGTAATTCTAGTTTTGTTTCTTCAGCTTTACAAAACTGCAAGTAACAGTCCCATTCCTTGTCCTAGTGTGTTTGATACTGAACCACTCACTGACCTGTGTTTGATCAGGACACTGTATTGTGGCCATTTCTGTTAGTCATGGGTGCTATGCTTATTCCACATTTTGAAAGTTTCTATGTTTGTCTCTTGTATTATCTCTGTCTGTTGGATCTTATATATCTAAGTTATTTTAAATTACTTGCTGTTTCAAAAACAGATGCTCCAAAAGATAAATAACGTACCTAAACAGTCAGACTTCCCCCTTAGCCTTACTACACCAATTAGTGATGCTGTAGTCTGTATGTTTGAGTGTACATCTGTGCATAAATCTGTGGATAAAATCAATGTTATCTTTCATACACAATTAAATTTTCCCATGTTTTTTTAGTTATCTTAATATCAGTTATACAGTTATGACTTGACTACGTTTTCTGTTACACCAATTTCTTAAACAAAAATGTCTTTAAAGTGCCTGAAGTGCCCAAGAAAGTTCCAGAAAAGAAAGTACCTGTCCCTGCACATAAAAAGCCAGAAGCTCCACCAACCAAAGGTATCTCTTCTTATAATTGAACATGTGGATGATGCTTCTTATTGTTTCTGTAGATTTGTTGTTTGAATTTAACTCAAGTATCACAGCAGTTTGTGACAAATATACTTGTTAATTCATACTCTTTAGCTTCTGTGTAAGTTGTCTCTCAGTTTCTGTTGTTATGTCTATGTTTCTACAATTATATACTATCTTTGAAGTGCCAGAAATACCAAGACCTCCCTCTGAAGAGGTTCCTATTTATGTTCCTGAAGAAGAAGAAGAGGAAGAGGAAGCAGTTTCAGAGATACCAGCAAAAGGTACACCATTCCTTCTTGAAAATGGTCAGAGAGATTTGTTCAGTTCATTAAAACAACTTCATCTCTATTGATTGTTTTAAGCTGGATGTAAACCTAAATTATCTTTCTAAGGGGAGTTTTCTTCCTCTTATTCGTCATTGTGACTTTGTTCCATGGTTTTAGTAGTTTTTATGCTCTAAAAGTAATTGAAATTTTCTTACCAAAACAATATCTTTAAAGTGCCAGAGGTGCCCAAGAGAGCTGTCCCAGAAGAAAAAGTACCTGTTGCAGTTCCTAAAGTAAAGAAAACTCCACCAGCTAAAGGTATATCACATTCTGATGTATGCAGATAATTCCTCTCCCTCACATTTTCATATTTCAGTGGAACATCATTTAAAAAATCAGTTTATCCTCATGTAAAGTCAGATCCTTGGTTCTAGCACCCTGCTGCTCCCTTGTAGTGAGCAGTGCTAGGTCTCAGACAGGGCTTGAGTGTCTATTTTGTTATTGACTTCAGTGGGATGAGGATCAGGCCTTGAATGATCTGCTTATTTTCTGTCTTAAGAGACTGCGGTGAATGAAATAATTCATTGTGATATCATTATTCAGAACTAAAGTTTAAATTAATTTGATTTTAATTAAAAAAAATGCATGGAATAATACTTTATGGGACTTTACCTGGAAATTCTTCAATTCAGGGGGATCATTCTGACATGTGCCTTGAAGGTACGCTAAAATCTCAAGCCTTTTAGCTAAACTTACATACAAATAAAATCAAATCACAACTGACCATACAAATAACAAGAAGATATACCCTAAATGTGAAATTTAATATTTGCCATTGGCAATGATGCTCTGTAATTAAGAATTGGGCAAAAGAGTTAATCCTCATATAATCCTTATAACCCAATTGCACTTTGCTGTTTTCAGGGAGTGAAAAATAACCAATAGAGTTTCCCTTATTTTGTTTTTGTTGTTACTTTAAACTTGATGTTCTTGTGTTTTATGTTATGAATTTTTCTTTGTGATGCTGTGAAAGTAAAGTTCTTAAAATAATATCTTTAAAGTGCCTGAGGTGGCAAAGAAAGTTGTGCCTGAAGAAAAGGCTCCCATTTTTGTTCCTGAGGAAGAAGAGGAAACTATTCCAGAGGAAGCTATACCAGTGAAAGGTACACAATCTTTTCTTGCAAGTTACTCTTGACATCTTTTGGGTTCATTAAATTTCTTCTTTCTTGTTCTAAGTTGTATGTAAATTGTAATTATCTCTTGGGGAAGCTTGTGATCTTGTTTTATGTTTTTTCATGTTTTTAATGCTCTGAAAGTAATTTTCAAATTTATTTTCAAAATAATATCTTTGAAGAGCCAGAGATTCATAAGAAACCTATCCCAAAAGAAAAAATGCGTGTACCCACTCCTGAGAGACTGGAGCTTCCTCCAGCAAAAGGTAGATAAATTAATATCTAGGAAAACAATATGTTATTATTATTGTTCAGTGTCTCTATGTATTTTATTTTGTTTGTTATTTATGTTAGTTTTGTGTCCCTGATGTCTGTCTGTATTTGTGTCTCTGACATTCTTAACAAAAAATAAGCTCTGAAATGATTTGACTTGTTCAAGAAGTCTGCCTATGGATACAAAATGTCTTGGTTTTATTTCAGTTTCATCTTTAAAACATTTAAAATATATTCTGCAGATCAGTTCTTATTTCATTATGTCTATCTGTACATTTTCTGTTGTCTTTCTCATACTACTGGGGCATGACATTCTTAAAATAAAATAATGTCTTTAAAGTGCCTGAGATGCCTAAGAAACCTGTTCCTGAAGAGAAAGAACATATTCCCAAAAAGGTGCCAACTCCACCAGCCAAAGGTATTGCAGTTTGTAAATGCTGTTATCATTAATAGATAACATTCTTCATACAAGCTGAATTTACAAGGGACGTTTTAGTATGTCTGTCTTGTGTTATCTTTGTCACTATACTGTTTGTAAGTTTCTGTTCTGCTGTTCATAAGCTTCTGGGTTTGTGTCTATTTAAAAATTATGCAAAAGAACACTGAAGTTAGGTTCTATCTTTAAAGTACCCAAGATGCCTAAGAAGATTGCTCCTGAACAGAAAGTACCTGTTGCTCCCCCTGAAAAAGTGGAAGCTCCAGCTGTGAAAGGTATATGTACTCGTGTTTATAATTAATGTTTATGTCAAAAATACTCTTGACTTTCTTCTTTCTAACTTTTGTCTTTGCTGTATGATATTTCTGCTTGAATTGATGTTAAAACTCCTCATTATCAATGTTCACAAAGTAGAACCATAAAGCTCTGTTTCTTATGCTTTTTTACTTATACTGCTCTATGGTATTTTTTAAAAATATCCTAAAAGAATTCCTTATCTTTAAAGTCCCTGAGGTGCGTAAAAGAGCTGTTGTAGAAGAGAAAGTGCCAGCTGTTGTGCCCAAGCCCAAAGAACCAGCAACAACTAAAGGTACAGATAAATGTCTTCTTATTCCTCCCAAAGATGTGGCTTTCCTCCTCATTGCTAAAATCTTTTAGAATATATATACTGTTTCAGGAGCATGTCTTATATTTTAATGCAACTTCTGCTTGTAGTTATCATGTACATTTTCTGTTCTATGTGGATCGTCTTGACTAACTGTAAAAAAAAAAAACCAAAGTGTAAGGTACTAACAATAATACTGTTTCTAAAGTGCCCGAAGTGCCCAAGAAACTTGTCCAGAAAGAAAAAGTCCCTGCCGCTGCTCCTGTGGTGCAGAAGTATGAGTACACATACGAGGAGTATGAGAAGTACGAGACATATGAAAGCACTGAAGAGTTTGAGCAGGTTCAGGAAACTGAAGAAATTGAGGCATATGAGGAACCTGAAGAACCTGAGAGATATAAGGAGATTCAGGAACAGGAATATGAAGAGGAGGCTGAGGAGAAAGAAGACATCTATGAAAAGTATGAGTTTAAGGAGAAGGAAGAGATCTATGAGAAATACGAGGAGGTATACGAGGAGGCCTATGAAATCCAACCAGCTATAGGTACATCAAGTTATGATTCATTTATTCTTATAGTTTGTTGAGTTCCCAGTTACTACTTATGTCCCCTATGGGTGTTAATTTATATTTTTCCCCATTTGTATTCCTATGTGAGTCACTGGTAATGATAAATCCACTCAAAGATTGTTTCTCTCCTACTCCTTCCTAAGGAATTCTTCCCTTCAGAGTGGAATGGGAGGATTTCCCATCTGACTGCCCAAGAGTGAGCTAGTGTAGATATGACATAAGCATAATTTTCTGATGCAGTTCAAGCTTCAGCCGAAATTAAATATTTTTATGTGCCAATATTTGTTGATTTTGCCTAGTTTAGCTCCTGTGAGTTACAGAGATGTTAAAACTCATGGAGGACCTTTCTTCCCCTCACTTAACTATGATCACAGGATCCCTCATGTCAAACAGAAAGCGCATCTAAAATTCACCAGAAAGATATTCCTTAGCTTTAATTGTTCAAGAACTCCGAGATAAGTGGCTGCTCACTTGTCTCTGCATAAATAATGAGATAGTTCCTCTACAAATGAGTGATCTTCTTGCTGTCTTTGTAGTAATTTCTCATAAATAACTTAAAAACCATAATGAAATATTTTTTAAAGTGCCTGAGGTGCCTAAAAGACCTATACCGGAAGAAAAAGTACCTGTTCCTGTTCCTAAAAAAGAAGCTCCTCCAGCTAAAGGTACATCAGCTACTACATAATTTAAAAACAAAACCTTCTGCCTGAATCTCTGAATCCGCAAATTGAGTAATTTACCAATTCTGATTTGACTGAGACCCTTAGCTTTCTTTCACCACACTATCAGTGACATTTTATAGCTAATCATTGAAAACAAGGAGATGAATAAATTTTAAAAAGTCTGTTGAGATATAGTGCCATATCAGTGAAACTCTAATTTCCTACAGAATCCTAAAAGAATAGGACCTTCTTCAAACTAATGATCTGCTGGAGTGCATATTATCTTAATAGATGTTCTCTGTATCAGGTTCTATAGAAGACAAGTGTCATGAATAGCAATTGTGAGTGATGCTGCTAGAATTTCTGTAGTAGTCTGGAGCTCTGTAGTTTTCTGTTCAGAGTGTTTAATTTGCCAGACATTAATTTTGTGCTAATTTTTATAGTTGTTGCTCATAGGAATTATCAGAGTTTGATCAGTGAGAAAGGGGCTTTTTTTTTGCGTAAAGGCTTGGATTTAGTCAATAGGAAATTAAAACCTTACCATATTCCCAGATGGCATTGGTTAGAGCTCATAGTCCATGAAACCTAATTGTTAAGTCTTATCCCAGTCAAAAATTCACCCAACAAGAGCAATGATTTTCTTTCAGTGAGTACTGAAGACTCTAGCTATGTGAATCCATGCAGAATAGTCCAGATGGCCTGCAAGGTCACCACTCAGTAGCAGTTGAGGACACTGTATTTTATATTTTTCTAAATTTTCTGACTGATTGCGTTGTTTGCTTTTTGTTTAACATATACTCTTGCATAATACTCATACTGCAAAGGTACTTAAAAAACACCAATGTCTTTAAAGTGCCAGCAGTGCCGAAGAAACCTGCTACAAAAGAAGTCCTACCTGCTATTTCTAAAAAGGAAATTACTCCGCCAGCTAAAGGTATACTTCCTCTGCATTGTCCTCATGAATCATGAATGCTGATTTCAGTCTTTTGTCTTCATTATACACTCAGAAAGATGTGGCTATGTTTTATGTCCTCGCGGTGTGTTTTTCAGCTGTTGGTGATTGAGTCTTTTTTGCCTGCTGGTATCAAGTCATTTGTTGAAAAGATGAGAGTCACTTTAAAGAATGTGTGTTCTGTCATTAAGCTACAAGTGAAAGTATTTCAGAAAAAAATAATATTTCTTCTTCTGAAAAGGAAGGAGATTCCACTGTCCATATATACGGCCATATTTCAAGATTTTTTTTAATGTGTTATTCTTCTGTCTAATCTTCAATATTAACATAGTTGTTCTTTCAGGAAGCATTTAATCCTTTGTTGTTATATGAATCTTGCTTGATAGATTTTCTCTTCTTCTTTCTAACTTCTTCCAAATAACTTTGAAAGCCCTAAAAGTAAATTGTATCTTAAAGGGCCAGCCATTCTCAAAAGAACTGTCCCTGAAGAAAAGAAACCTACATATACACCTGAAATAGAAGTTCCACCAAAGAAACCAGGTGAATCTTTGATATGAGATTTTATGGAAAGGAAATATTTGTGTTGTTTTTCCCAACTAACATCTTCTAAAATGATCCTCATGTTCTTTACACTATGGCAAGAATATCTAGTCTCTTAAGTACAGATTCAGCTCTCAGTGATAAATTGAAAACTCTGACGTAAATATTTCAGATACACATGTGCTAAACAGCAAGTATATTGATTTATGAATGAAAACATGCTGAGAAAGTATCGCTACTTACACGGCCAGTATGTAAACCTTCAGTGCTTTTATATTTGTAGTATAGTTGTGAATTCAGTCTGAACTGGAGTTTTGAAGCCAGTACATTGGTGAAGTAATAGGGCAAGAGGTAGTAAGTTAAAACCATTAAAGCTGTTACACATCTTGGAAGGAAAAGCATGACAATACAGTGAGGAAAGCAAATGTCTTACGCTTTTTGAGAGCAGAAGCTAGTAATTTCTTCACATAATTAAATGTTCCAGCAAGACAGTTCTAGAACAGTGTAATACTTCATTCTCAGAAAGGCTCAGTATTTGGGACTTAGTTTTTCAAGTTTATTTCTATCTGGGATTTTAAAAGTTGAAAACTATTTTGAGATTACTAAAAGAAAGCTAATATCTTTAAAGTTCCTGAGTTTCATAAGAGAGCTGTCCTTGAAGAGAAAGTACCCACCATTATTCCTAGAGAAGAGGAGCCTCCTTTGTATGAAGGTACATCAATGACACATCTACCAAGCAGTGAATTGCAAAGAATATATCAATTCATGCTCTAGATTGTTCTGTAAAATATGGGACATTTTCAATTAATTTTTTAAAATTGTTTAAAAGTAATTTCCATCCATGTCTTTGAGACACATTTTCGCCGCAAATTTAGTTATAGTTTAGCATTTTCAAAATATTCTTTGGTCCTCTATTAATGGGAGACAAAAATCATAAATAAGAGAGAAATGAAGTTTCTGATCCAGGAAAGCACTTTAGCCACATTGGACTAAAGAAATTAACTGAAGTAGATACTGGTTTAAGAGCCATCCTTAGCAAGACTTCATTAATTTTTGAGCTGGGTATAGATAGCTAATGCCAGATGAGGATATGTGAAATTCAGTTTTAATTTCTATCTAATACACAGAACTAAATAACTAGAAAATCAAATGACATATTTCTGTAAACTTGTATTTTACTTATTGGGAATGGTCACTTCTAGTAATAGTAGGTAAAACATAAGACTGAAATATATAAATAATTTATGTTCAAACACCACTTTGTCCATATACAAGTCTGCATTTTTGCATTATAATTTGTTTTTCTAATCTTGTCTTGTAAACAATATTAAAATACATAAACTAATATCTTTCAAGCACCTGAAGTTTATGGAGAAGTTCCAACAGAAGAAAAAGCCCCTGTTATTATTCCTAGTGAACCAGAAGTTGCAGCAGCTAAAGGTACACCAACTATTCAAGCAATCTATAAAGCAATCTGTTCACTACAAATTAGTTACTCACCTTCATCATTCCATCCATGTTATTTAGTGTGTTCATTCTAATGTTCCTTAGATGCTGTCTGTCTGTCATTTCTTCTTTGTTACTTACATTTTGTATATTATAATGCTCTTTAAAAAATGCAATATCTTTGAAGTACCTGCAGTGACAAAGAAAACTGTCCCACCGAAGAAAATACCTGCTGCCGTACCTAGAGAAGAAGCTCCTCCAGCTAAAGGTACATGAGGTCCAAATGGATTTTCTCTAGTCTCATTCAAAAGTGATGTACCAAGTGAGAAACCCAACATGCTTTTTTTTCTTGAATAGCATGACCAGGTGTTTTATTCCATTTAATCTCTTGTTGTAAGAGTAAATTTTGTCTGTTTGTTTGTTTGTTTGTTTGTTTTTATCTTGGAAAGAGAACATACATACAGGGAGATCAGAGATTAAAAGCATAACCATTTTGCAACCACTTACAAAGAATCCCAAAAACATTTCAGCAACTTTCTTCGTATATTGATCTATTGAACAATTACGAAGACAGAATAATTCATCATTCAGGAAAATAAATTCAAAGAACATTTTCTATAAGTTCTTATTTTTATATTGTGTTAGCAGCTGCTCAAACAGATTGATACATCCTGGATGAAGTACTTAAACTTTAAAAAGACAAAATTTGACAAATACAATGAAATTTAGCGGACAGAAAATTCATAGCAGGGCCAAGGATTAGCCTTTTATTTTTTTGCCTTTTTGTCTCATGTTCTATTTCTCAAAATACTTTCTCTGACAAGATACTAAAAAAAAGCCTAAAAGGTTGTTTGCAGAAGCACTCTTTGAAGTCATTACAGGGGCTTTAATAAAGTCAAGATTAAGGTAAGACTTTAAATTAGGACAAAATACAAAGACACAAAAAAAGTTTTCATTGAAATGTAGTTTTGTAATAAAATACCAATGCCGAAGAACTCTATAGATGTTTGAAACATATTTAGTTAATTGCACTGGAGCTTTGCCTTGCCTTTATAAGTAATTTTGAAATTTCAAAAAATAAAACATTTGAATTTCCAAAATTCCTAAAGATTATTTGATATGGGGAAAAAAAAAATCTACCTTCTATATTTTCAGAGAAGGGCAAATTCAGACCTATAAGCCCTAGGAGTTAGAAAAGCAGTGAACTCCAGAAAGTGAAGTTGTTGAGTTGTATTAACAAGTTGATAGCATATGTTTTCGTATTGTTCTAGTAGAAATTTTTATTGTTTTACAAAACCGTACTACTACTTCCCAGTGTAAATTTCTAATATAAACCAATATTTTTAAGTTCCTGAAGTACCAAAGAAAGCTGTCCGCAAAGGAATAATACCTCCGGCTCTACCTAAAGAAGAAGCTTCACACCTGAAAGGTATAACAATTTTTGAGTCAGATTTGAAGGATAAAAAAATGTATTTTCATATATAAATCTTTAATTATTTTGAGAACATTCTGTCTGCCGTAAACTGAAGTTTAGTTAGCAGCTTTATTTAGCTGCAACAGTATAAAAAACGTATTTAAAGGAAAGTATTTTTAAAAAATTAAAAGCTATATCACCTGTAGTTGTTCTTCAGGGGAAAATCAGTTTTATGTGCAAAAGAGACAATTGCAAGGGACCACGCTACTTCAGGTCAGTCCAGGGGGGACAGGAATAGAAAGAGTGACAGAGCTTAGATCGACAAGGCCTATCTCTCTGCACTGAAGAAAGCAGCTCAGTTTAGGACATACCACACATATTTCTTCTGGCAAGCTGCAGAGGTCAGATCAAGGTAGAATATAAGGTTTTTTTCTTCCCTCATTTGAAAGAATCCTAATTTTGAGGGTAGATATAAAATAGACCCATGTATCTTAAGATCAGCTTGAATAGTTCATTGTATTTGTTCTTTATCTTTCACATTGTCTTGTTTTCTGAAGATATTCTATGTTAATTTAAGTATTTAAACTAATATCTTTCCAAGTACATGAAGTTTATGAGGAGATGCACATAGAAGAAGAAATTGCTACTGTTCATAGAAAAGAGGAGGCTCCAGCACCTAGAGGTATATATCTTCATCATCACTTCCTGCAATTTGAAAAGTCATGAACTCCAGGAAAATTAAATTATTCATGTTCATGTTTTAGTTCTTGTTCAATGTAACTAATATTTTTGTTCGTTCTTTTAGTGCCTTCCTTACATCACAAACTTGGGATTTTTTGTGACTTGTCTTTCTATTCTATATAAAGTCTTAAAATGAACTAATATCTTTAAAGTGCCCACAGTCGTTAAGAAAGCTGTTCCAGAAGAAAAAGTGCCTGTTGCTGTGCCTAAAAAAACAGAACCTGCTCCTGTGCCTGAAAGATCAGAATTTCCACCTTCTAAAGGTAATTTGATAGCTTAATAGAACTGAGGTCTTTTGCTGACAATGTCTTTTCTGTTTCTTAATAATTTCGGATTTAATAGTTCATGGTCCACGTGTGTCAGATTTGTGGCATTTATGTTGTATATGTCCCTTTTCCTGTTTCTCAACTCATCTTTAAGTCATAAAATTGAAATTAAAATCAGTAAATATCTTTCAAGTGCCTGAATTGCCCAAGATACCTGTTCCTGAAGAGAAACCAGTCCCTCTGCCTAAAAAGCCAGAAGCTCCACCTGCCAAAGGTATAGGTCAACATACCCTTTCCTTCTCCTTTTTCTTCAAGTTTCTTCTGTCCCTTGTTTTGTTGTTGTTAAATCATTAAAAATTAGTTGAGTTTGTCTGTTTCTTCTACCCAAGTATAATCTATTGTGATGGCAGAGAAACTGTATCAAAGGGACTAAAAATAAGGAAACTGTAGCTGAGTCAACACACAGTGAGATTTACAGAACAAACATTTTCACTTTGTAGGTAATGTAAACAGCTACAGAAATTCTATCAATACTCACTGGGCACTTTCTCTTTCACATTGCTTATGTTAAACTTAGGGGTCAATTTATTTAATTTTGAATGGAAATAGCATTAGGCACAGAAACCAGTTGTCACAATTCATTCAGCTATTTTAGAAGTCTCTCTGATCTAGTGGTTTGTATGGCATGTCACCACTGCGTGACAAAAGATCCCCAGTAAACTAGCTTCGAACTGTTATTTGCCAGAGCAATGGAACACCGGAGACTTTTCAGAACATGTAACTATTGTCAGAGTATCCTTACACTTCTACTTGTTTTGTCTTATTTCTCTGTATTTCATGTTTTATTTATTCTTAAAAGTGCACTAATATCTTTAAAGTGTCCAAGGTACCCAAGAAATCTGTCTCAGAAGAGAAAGCAAATGTTGCTGTGCCTAAAATGCCAAGAGTAACACCAGCTAAAGCTTATGTGTCAGTAATGGTGACTTTCCGAGGAGGACATTTCTTTTTCTCTTGGGCAATAGGGTTTACAGTAAAAGAAAAAATTACCCTTTATTTCTCATATATAAAAATCCTACTACTAGTATGTAATAGTTTACATTTTTTGCATGACATATCTCTTTTTGTATCTGATCTTACATTTCTTTCTGGTATGCTTCTTGTAAGACTCTTTCTTCTTAATAATTGACATATATTTAAATGCCTTAAATATAACAAACATGAATGCTGTTTTCTTTGAAGTGCCAGAAGTGCCCAAGAAAATTGCAGAAGAGAAAGTACCTGTTGCTGAGCCTAGAAAACCAGAACCACCACCAGCCAAAGGTATGTTGCGCTACAGATAACTAAAATTTGAAAGAGAAAAAAACCTCTGCCTTGACTGTGCAGATAAGTATTTTGATTGTTTTCGTGTTGTCCTATTACTTTATTTTCTGTGTCCCCAGTTCTATATATGCTAGTGTTTTGAAAATTCCTCTTTTTGAATCATAGCTGTAATCAGTGTACCGGTGCATTAGAAATGCTGATGTGGATGTGCAGAGATGAGACTGATACTTAAGAACCACAGCAGAAATCTGAAAGACAAAACAGAGCTTCCATGATCTGAAATACTCCCAACTGACAGTAAAAAATTAGGCCCAAAAGAGAATTTAATAACTTCAAAGTATAGAATAAGTGACACAGATGTCTAACACAGGAGAAAACCCTCCATGCATAGATGAAAAATTAATACCAGGAAGTCTTCATGCATAGAAAAATGTGACAAGAAATACAGAATGGACAATTGCAGCCTTAGTCAAACGGAGTTTTGGGAGCTGATTGAATAAAATTGAAAACTAATGTAGTGTAGAAGGAGAAGAAACTCCTTCTGAGCTGTTTCATCAGACTTTACAGGGATTTAAAAGAACCTGAAGTCAATAAACATGTCGAATCAAAAGTTCTATTAAGAACCCCCCTACTTTGCAGTTTCTACTGAAAAGTCTTGAACATAGCTGTAAAATTCCACCTAGTAACTGAAAATAATCTCTTTCCTTAAAGTGCCTGAAGCACACAAGGAAGTAGTTGTAGAAGAGAAAATCAAAGTTGTTGTGCCTAAAAAGCCAGAAGTACCACCAGCTAAAGGTACCTGTCATTAATAATCATTAATAAAACCATGCCAATTATTTGTCTTACTTTCACTGATAAGACCTTTTGATACTATTTCCCCATCTTTCTATCTTTTAAACTGTGATTTTTGTATTTAATTTTTGGGAGCAGCCTCTTTACTCCTTTCAAATGTCTCTCAATTAAGATTGAGAACAAAAAGCATGTATAGTAAAGGGTATTATGTTTAATTGATGTTACCTCGTATCCTTTTGTTTGCTTCTTTTTCCACTGTAATGCTATTTAAATGTCTTTGAATTCTTAGCATTAACATAAGTATTAATTTTAAAGTGCCAGAAGTGCCCAGGAAAGTCCCAGAGGAGAAAATACCAGTGGCAGAGCCTAAAAAACCAGCAGTTCCACCAGCTAAAGGTATTTGTCATTATGACAAAATTAACAGAATAGAAACATCACTTTTTAATTGTTTTAACACTATTGAAGACAGTACCCAAGAATTTTAGAATTTTTTTCTGTTGTCAAAGTTTTTTGAAGCAAACAAATGTATTGAAAAAAATAGTTCTTAGTAATTATTATTCTAATACAGTTGTGCTGTTATGCTTTAATGTTCTATGAAATTCTTAGGGTAAACATTTTTAATATTTTTCAAGTGCCTGAGGTACCAAAGAAAGTGGTCCCAGAAGAGGTTTCAGTTAAAGTACCAAAGAAACCAGAACCTCCACCAACTAAAGGTAACTGCTATACACAATTAATGAAAGAAAACACTTCATTGTCTAGGGTACCATTTTAACATATTGGTAACTTGCTTCTACTATTAATGTTCTAAAGTATTTATTTGTTTGTTTAAATTGTAGCTTTTATGTCTGTACCTCAGTAAGACATCAGAGACAATTTTTTGTAGGCAAAGAAAAAATTTGAGATTCACATCCAAAACCACTGATGATCCGGATGCCCCTGAGTTTTAATTTTTCTTAGTGTCTTAATGCTGCATACATATGTTTGAATTTCATGCAAATAAAATTACTTACTTTCTTTAAAGTGCCTGAAGTGCCCAAGAAAGTGGTTTCAGAAGACAAAGTACACATCGAAGTTCCTAAAAAACCAGCACCTCCACCACCTAAAGGTACCCATTCAATATGATAACACTGCACAGAAATTTTAATTTTTCTCTAAATATTATCTTTTCAGTTTATGTTATACTCTTTTTTTGTATTCTAATATTTAAAAATGTTACAGATTGTGTTGTCTTCTCTTGTGAATAGCTCTCAGTAAGCAACAAGACTATTAATGACGTGCATCAAGCAAGATTAAAAAAACGCAGACTGTTTATACGGGATATTTTTTTCTGATGCTGTTTGATAATTTTCATGTTGGAGCTGTTTTCACCTTTTTAATTATTATTCTTCAAATTCTTGAAAATAAAACAAATAAATATCTTTAAAGAACCTGAGGTGCCGAAGAAAGTTGTTCCAGAAAAGAAAATACCTGTGCCTAAAATACCAGAACCCAAGGTTGTGCCTAAAGAACCAGAACCTGTGGTTGTCCCAGAACCAGAGGCTGCACCTGAAGAACTAGAACCTCTACCAGAGAAAGGTAAATCTTAACACTAATGAAATAACAGAAGCAATATTTTTCCTCTTTTGTTTAACGCTGTGCTTTTCCAGGCCTTTGGTTTCCTGAGATTCTAAATTATACTTGTTCTATATATCTGCATATGTGCATGACAAAGACACACATGGGTCTTTCTGAAGAATAGCGATAAATCTTGGATGTCTGAATTGTTTGTATTTTATACTTCAATTCTTCTTACTATTTTGGATTATTCTTACTGTTCTACTGGCTTGGGTTCATGAAAACAACCACAACTAATATCTTTAAAGTCATAACAGCAGAAGAAAAGAAAGTACCCATTCTAGTAGCTAAGAGCAGAAGATATTAATGCAATTGAAATACCAGCAGCTCCACCA
>Ga0181612_142075_pt1 | contig 21057 bp, 10 predicted proteins | sample HoacroProtozoa21_FD_119630 | JGI IMG/M metagenome (GOLD analysis project Ga0181612, IMG submission 119630) | Hoatzin crop microbial communities from Cojedes, Venezuel. Combined Assembly of Gp0051906, Gp0051904, Gp0051908
CAAGTGAAGGAACAAGAAAAGGCATGTCAGTGAATACATTGTGGAAAGGAGAGATGGCTTGGAGAGAGACACTCACGTTTGCAGGTCTGCCTGTCATCTCTGTAGTATCCTGGGGAACAGACTGGCACACACATGCTGGCGTGGGAGAGAACCAGGCTGGTGTTGCAGGAAGAGCAGGAAAAAGGATCCCCACCAGTGCAGGTTTTACATGAGGGGTGACACCCTGCAGGGACAGCAAGAGCAAGTGTTTCTGTTCAAGAAAAAGTAGATCTTCGAGTAAGTTACACGAGGTTCAGCAGAAGCACTCTCAGAGACTGAGCATGGTGATAGAGTACCAAAAGTTCCTGCTAAGTCTAAGCCCTTACTGGTGCACAGCGCCCAGGATCAGAAACACAGCCAACCCAGCTTGTGACAGACGGATTAAATGGGTTTATTTGTGCTCTGTGTGCCATGCACACTAGCTCTCTCCCCTCTTCTCTTTTTTCTCTCTTTTCACCCATTCCTCTTCTCTTCAACCTTCCCTTCCCTTTAAGAACAACTTCACAGGATATGGCCAAAACCTGTTTCTCAGAAAGGAGTAAAAAAAGGGCAAATGTGTATCAGTACCTCCCTCTCATGCTTTCTCTCAACTAGTTTCAGGTCAGATCCTCCTGAGCCTGATGCACTTTGTGCATTTAGGAATCATCTATTGCTTTTCTGACAGCTCTACACCTCCCGGAAGATTTCCATCCATCCCTTCGGCAGGAGTTGCACAGCTGCTAACTATTCCAAGCAGCAACACTGACAGAGAAGAGTCAATCTCTATGCACCCTCTCTCCATTTCACTCATGACTTTGTAGGTCTCTGTCGCATTTCCCCCCTCCTGTGGGTCTCCTGTTTTCCAGGTTGAAGCACTGTGGTCTACTCAGTTGCTCGCTGTACAGAAGCCATTCCTTCTGCACATTCAGTCCCTCTGCCCTTCCCTTCTGAGATGAGCAGAACTGCTCACAGCACGCAGCTCCTTAGCTAGTGGCAGAATGAATTCTTCTATTCCTCTTTCCTTTTGTACTAGCCCCTAACACTTGACTTGCCTCTTCAACATTGTTGAACACCGGGATGCCATTTTCACAGGCTGATTGATCACCACTTCAAGATCATGGCAAGGGTGTCATTATTCTGTATGTGAGGTTAGAACCGGGTATCCCTCTGTGCATCATTACACCTGCCTAGACCAAACTTCCATCCCTTGCTTTACTGCCCAGATACTCAGTCTTACAAGATCCTTCTGTGATTCGTCACAGCCAGCAGTATAACTGACTGCCTCCAGCGAGGAAGTACATTACTATCTTTTTCTTTCCCTGCATTTTTTAAGAGATGTTTTTATGCCACCCCTCTTATTTTCTTTCCTTGTTTCCTTTCCATCCCTTTGTCTCCCATTTCTTGTGCTTCTTAGTCTGATTGAAGAGATTTAAAATACCACAGTGGATGAGGCTAATGCATCCTATTAATGTCTCCAAAGGGGGTACGTACTCACAAAATTATTTCTGTTTTATTTCTTGATAGGCCTTTACCTAAAGATTGATGCCATCATTACAACTATCAGGCCAAATTAATCATGAGTGAAAGTGGGCAAAGAAATCAGAGAAGTGACTGCATTACGCTGTGCTAGAGATCTTAAAAACTAGCACAAAATGTAATATGAGCTTTGATACAGTCTGAATAATGCAAAACTTCTTTTAAATGAAACCTTTCTACCAAAGGGAAGAAATGTTATCCCTAGGCTTAAGTTTCCAGGAAAGCAAAATATCTCTTTCAGGGCTCCTTCCAATTAAATGACACAGTATATTTCATACATCTCTGAGATTTCATTTTTCAAAAACAGATAAATAAACCCACAGCTCCCAGAGTGCTTGCGAGAAGCTTTGAAACGTGAACCATTGGTTGTTAGACTGGATTAGGAAATGCCACTTCCTGCAAAGGGAACATCTACATCTTAACGTATATCATCTGTGCAGAATTTCTTGTCTTGATTTATTTCTCTTAAAATAAACTGCAATACGCTTTGCTCAGTGTAAGATGCGCTGGGCTTTAACATGTCTCTGTTGGCCCCATAACAAGAAAAGCAACCTACTTCTTCCAAGAAATACAAATCAGCTCAGACAATGATCAGAATATGGAACCATACCAACAACAAAAATTGAAGGAGATCCAGGGACAGGTGAAGGAAGAGCAGGCTAGGGAATAAAATGTGTTGTCAGTGCAGCTTCACCCACGCAGCTGGAGCTCTGCATCTATCATGCCGGCCTAAAAGGCTGCATGAAATTGTCTTTTTGTTTTAGAAGCTGCTACGAACGATAGCCTTTTGGACCATTACTGTAGCAAGACAAGTCTCCGTGAGAGGCCTCAGCTAGGATGATGTTCCATCTCACATTGCAAAACGTCCTAAGAAGTTGCTACCAGCAAGAGTTCTGTCTTCTGTGAGCAGAAATTGCACAGCCCTTTGAAGAAGACATCCAGAAAAATATTTTCAAGTGTCAGCATCCCAGAACTGTACTGGTACCACACAAATTGGAGACTTGGTGATGGGCACACAAAAAGCCTCTGTTTCAAGTGAAGGATATTACTGTGCTTAAGAAGCCCATGTCTTCCTAGGAGTGACCTCAGGGTAGCTACCCTACATAGAACATAGTGTCATCCTATTCTCTGTGCCACCATTTTTGAGAGATGGCATTTACCAGAGAGAAAAACTCACCTTCACCTCCTCCTCACAAGCATACTGCTGTCTGGTACTCATTACACTTATTAATCGTATTGTAACAGTGGCCTAGGTCCCAGTAGCCTCAGCACGTGCTCAGGACAGTACAGCACTGTCTGCCTCAATGAACTCCTAGTCTGAAAGCAGACACAGATTACATGGAGCAAGGAAAGAGTGCTCCCAGCCAGCTGGCAGAGTTATTAGCCAGGAAGGACATCTCTAGCTTTCAGTGCAGTGTCGTGCCAGCTGGGCCAACCTTCTCTACTAAACAGGAATCATTTCATGGAACATCTCGCAAGGATCCAGGTGGTCCCTTACAGCTACTTGAGGCACCTGTAGGGACTACTCACTTTTGCAGGCACCATTCGCCGCATAGTATCCCACCGGACAGTCAGGAATGCAGTGATCCCCCAGGAGCAAGTGACGGGCGTTCTGGCACTTCAGACAGATGCTGCCAGTGTCCTGCAGGTTGGCCACACACTGACGGCACAAAGGGTGGCAGTCTAAAGGAAGCAGGGAACAACAGATACTGTGATCATAGATGGACAAAACATAACTGCTATGGAGAAACACACTGCTGAGAACTTAAGGAAGACATTTGGGACATAACTTTCAGAGCCTCTGTCTGCTATCTGGTGCACAAGGGCTGGGATCAGGTGCTAAACACCGCACTTCCACATATCTGCAAGACAGATGACCAGAAATTACTGCATTCAAGAAGCATTCCTTTCCTCTTGCCCTCATCCCCATTTTGTCCTCTTCCTGGGCATCACGTTTTCACTTTTCCTGAGCAGTCACATTCTCTGCATCTCTCCTGCCCCATTCAGGCATCCTCTTTCCCATCCTTAAGTGAACTTGGAAAAGCCTTGTACAAAGTCAGTTCAAAGCTCTTTGCTTTCCCCAAATGTTTTTCTCATTTTAGGTGCTCCTAACTACAGGTTTATCTTTAACAAACTACACTGGCAGCTGTAGGCGTTCACCTCCCTCTGCTCCCACCATTGAAAAATGAAGAGCACAACCTGTACAGCTGTATGACCTTCTCCTGTAGTTCTTACTTTCAGATTTTCCCACACAAATGAGACATCCATACCCTGAAGAGGCCACTGCAGACCTCAAAGTCAAGCCAAGAGCAGCATTCAAAGCTGCATGAATGCCTCAAAACCTTTTCCTTTTTTCATTTTTCCCTGGCAGCACACAAGCTTGTGTCTCCTGACCTCTGCCTGAACTGAGGTGCTTCAAAAGGTTTTACAACAAGCCTTTTGTATGCACAACAGTGCAGTGTAAGGCAACCTGGAAGGCAAATTAATCCTCGTTATGGTAATTCAGAAAATTGTAAAGGAAATGACAACTGTCTTGAAAGAAATGTAATAATGAGGCTTGATTTGAGTACCTGGCCTCTTGTCATATTTCTACTGAAGGTTCAACTTTCTGTCTTTTGTCTCTTGTGACAGCATTACTACAGATTGTCAGGCAATCTAATTTTACAAGCTGAAGACAGGCTCACATCGGAGTCCAGAGGAATTCTGCATCCATACCTGCAAGAACATAATAGCGACTGGAGTCTCTAACCCTAGCCTGACTTCTCCTATATGTTACACATACATGAATCTTACCACACTGGTGGAAAAAAACAGATGCAGCTCAGAAATGAGTGTAATTCTGACTGCATGCAGGGATTTAAGGTTTTTAAAGCAGCTGCCATCTCCACCTCCTGACTTTACAAGGTATACAATCTAACTAGTTTCTGCCCCACACTCTCAACCTTGTAGATGGGAAATTAACAGCCAGAGGGGAGGTAAAGGCGTGTGAGGAGAAACTGTATGCTTAGGGTAGTCACTCTGTAGGTTCTCAATTCGTCACTGTCAGGACAGTGGTAAGAAAAGCAGCACATGAGGTCATGCTCCCAAACTCAGTGACAAACCTCAAAACCCCCTTAGAGGGGTTACAGCTTACAGGGATTATCATACTGCAGCTTCTGATTGCAGAGGAGAAGAACTCAAAACCCAAGGCAACATCCCATAAATCTCCACAGCTGAAGATCCCAAACCTGCCCTGACATAAGAGTGGAAAGACCTGCCATCTATCTACCTGTATGTAGCCTCACTGAAGCCAGAAAGGATCACATGAGCTTACTGTAGAGAGCAAGGACGAAGGCATCATCCAAAAGGCCCTGAGCATGGTATGTAGTTTGTATGCACAGGGCTGGAAGTGAGGTGAAGAGTTTTATGTGCTTATATTCAAAAAAATTAACGTAAACCCAACTAGTTTCTCTTTCTTCCACATTTACCTGGCAATATGTCTACTCCCCTTCTTGTTAAAATAATACTCCTCCAGTTTAATCTCTTGCCAAAGCCACTGGTCACTAATAGAAAGCTTTGGCTAGACGTAATAAGTAACCAAACTCACTGTGTATGGTCAATAGTTTCCATAAACAGAGCATGAAAACAGACAGAGAAAACTTATGGTGTCCAAATAACCAGAATCTACTGTAAATAACTAGACTCTCCCAAATTAAAGTTTTAAAAGCTAATTATCTACACAACTAAGTGCTGTTGCAGTACAGTTTTCTCTTTACAGCCTCTATGTTTGCTCCTATGTTTTAAAGAGTTATTTTTCTTAGCTACTGTTTTAGGTTAAATCAGCCCCATCACTCTCTTGTTCCTTTGCAAGCCTGGAGATGAAAGAGCACACAACCCCAAATAAAAAACCAGAATCGATGCTCATGGTGAATTTGAGGGACATTGGGGAACTAGTGAGAGAGTAAAAGAAGAACTGCTTTGTTTTGGAAAAGATTATTTAAATTTTCCCCAGCAGGCTCCCTTTGAAGAGAGAACTGACAGAAGCGGAGTGTTTTCTTTATGCTTCTCAGTAATACTGCACAGCCATACTTGTTTCCTGCTTCTGCCTTCTCCCTGTCAATCCTCACTCCAGCTCAGCTAGCAGGCAAGTTATGGTCTGTGGGCTCTGGGTTGTCGGAGGCTTCACATCCCATGTTTGTCAGTGCAACACAGTTACTTAATTCCCTTGGACTTCTTCCAGTATCGAAACTGGATTCTTCAGGGCAGCATGTCACCACCGTGCTCGTAGTCCCAGTGCCTCTCTACGACTTTCCTCCCACTGTCCCAACAAAACTTATTCCTGCTGCCCTTTCTGCTGGCTCCAATTTCCTCCTTGTCAATTCACCTCTACGCAAAAAAAAAAGCACCAACCCACCTTACCTATCACTGATCTTCCTATAAAGCAAATTTAATTGTGAAGTATAATATAATTACTTACACAGATTTCCATTTCCAGGTTACTTTACTTCCACGCCCTCTTTAGCTTTCTCTTAGCAAGCAAAGGAAACAAAGAAGAGAGTGCCCTTCCTATATGGAAAGTATCTATTATGTATTGTCCCCTCACCTGTCAAGACAAAGCAGGCTGTTTGGGGAGACAAAATCATCTTTAAAACTTTTGTGAATGCTCATAAAGGAAATGAGAGGCATTTCTACCTCTCAGTCCCACCATTTGTGAAGCAATCAACCACTTGTATTGTTTAAATACACCTCCCTTCTTAAGGGCTCTTTAGAAAAAAATTTCCTGCTGTAAGTTTCACACTACAATCTAAGGTAAGCTATGAGGTTTACCACAGAGCATTACTTTAAATCAGTACTTAAAACACCATGCAATTTACAGGCACGTCAGCATACAAACCTTCTCTAGTACCTTACAGTAAATCCAGAAAGAAAATCAGTATGGTTGATTCAGAAGGACACCTAGCACTCACCAGGATATTGTATTTGATTTGCTTGTTGGAAAGGGTTTTTTGCCCCCGTTTAAAAGATCTGAAAGGGAATTTGTCACACAAACAAGTGAGATGAACTCCTGGTGAAGTGCCACCACGTTTGCAGGGATCTGCCTGCTTCTTCTGACAAGGGTGGGAGCTTCTCCAGGCAGCGTAAGGTGGGAAATCCAGCTGGATGGTGCCTGGCACAAGTGAGCCCAGACCAAAGCAGGGAAATGATCTTCCATTTTCCTCCTCTGGCAGCTCAGCTGTTAATTTCTGTAGGAGTTTGCACACCAGTGACTAAGTAGAGCTAAGCCCCCAATTTCCCTCTTACTCTGCTCAGCGAAACTCCAGCTCTTTGCGATGATATCAATGTCTCTAAGAGTACGGCAACAGCTCATTAATTTTACAAGGAGCTGAATATATTTCTTGTTTTCAGAGTGTCCCTTCTGGAATTTTAAGAGCAAGGCAGAAAGTCTTGTTACAGGCATCCTACTGAGTGAGCTCTTCTGGTTTATCTTTGAACGTTTTTCACAGCTGCACACAGCCTAAGAAAGCACGGGCCTGAGCAGCTGAATATGGGGACTGGGAGTTCCCTTTCAAGGAAGGTGCAGCTGGAAGTTAAGACAGGACCTTGGAGGATACTGTACCAGTGAGTGTTTTGCTTTTCATTTTACGCCAGCTGCCCTTGCTGCTAATCCTGGTAGGTAGTCCTTCGCATCCTTTCACGCCTTAGCTGAGCACCCAGTGGAGCTCAGTCTGTGAACTCCTTGCTTTGCTCACTGCACAGTTCCTCTGCATTTTTCTAATTGCCCTTCCACCAAGTCAGGAAAAGATCAATGAGGAAACCTTGAAACAGGCTTCTGATTTATTCAAATCAGAAAAGTAAGCACAGGGGTTTATGAGCAGGACAACAGTTTCAGTGATGGTGCTATTTTTTTAGGCTAGTGACTGCAATGTTTCCTGAAGATCAAGCTGTCTTGGATAAGAGGGAGACGAAAACCCAAATGTGTTTTCAGACCAGGAAAACAAAAAATACAGAAGCCCTGAGACTCAACAGGTGACGGCTGAAGCCACAAACACATTCCTGTACATACACTTTAGCTATAAAATGAAATTAATCAATTGAGCACTCTCAAAGAAGATTGGCACAAATTCAGCATGCCCAAACCAGACCTTCGAAACTCATTGATCTTTTGAAACTTGAGGTCATTTTGTCTTTTTTCTGCTTCCATTTGAAATGCTTATTTGATAAACTACTGAAAACAAGATCTTTTTTCTATTAACAAGGCAAATGTTCCAATCCTCGTTCAAGTAACATGTACAATAACATTAATTCACAGTCAATGGTTTCAAGTGACAGTTGGTTTTCTCCATCCTGTATGAAAGATTTCCCCCTGCAGGTCCATAAAGTATGACAGGTGGTTATAATGCACAGTAGTCCTTATAAGTCGTAACACAGTTCTGCCTGGAGGGTTGGGAATTAGAGATAAATGGGAAGATAATTGTAAAAAAATATTGCTTTGGGAAGCAAAGGAAAAAGCTTTGTTAAATTCAGACGCAAATCATATACTATGCAAGTGTCAGGGGTTTTAATGTTCTCTTTTATGGGACAGTTGCTCTTTAACTGGTAATTGATAACTTGCAAGAGCAAATTTAGCATTTTAATCAGTGCTGAATGAGAAGAATGAGCAAAATTTAACAACCTGGATATGGAGCTCTTTATCTCTAGTAGAGCTGGCAACACATATCCTTTGCTTAAACATCAGACATAAATTTGGCACAAAGAGCAATACACTTCAGATTGCAGATCCGAGACCAAAGCACAACTTTTTTAAAGGCAACAAATAACTATGTTCCTCTACAAGGATTTTCAAACCCTCAGTTAGACAATGAAACATTGATGCATCTATGTGCAAGATCATGTGAACATTAAGGGTTCCCATGTTACAAGCATTATCTCTACTGGCCTCTTGAAGGCGGGACTGACACAAGTGCGTAACACAGCAAGACTAAGGTCAGAGCTGGGAGGAGGAAACGTGTCTCCTTGAGCTCCTTACTATGTTGCACCTGAGAAGCCTTCTCTCCTGTTTTGGGGGCATAGATCCAAACACTCAATACTGACACCAAGCGATGCCAGGCACGGTGAACCAAGCCTTGAAAACATGTTTCTACTTCGAGAATACAAGTCTCCAAAGAGTGGACCATGTTCACGACCCCTACAGGGCTTAAAAATAAAGCTTGTTAGCTTGCAAGGAAAGGATGCATCACCGAACTGCAATTGCTTTGGAGCCCAGAAAGCCAGGAAAAGTTCTTTGCAGATGATTCATCACTGTCAGTGTAGTGCATCTGGAGGTCAAACCTTGCCCTCCACATTGCCTGAGTGAGCCCATTGCTTCCAGTTTCTGTTCCTCATTATTGCCAGGCACTGTGACATCTACCTAATAACCTGGCATGTGGGGAGCACACTTAATGCTTCATGACACCTCACTAAACTTACAGGTAACAGCACTATAAAGGGGATAATTAAAGCACACAGCATGCAGCAAGCAGCAGAGCAAATCCTCCTCAGAAAGAATCCTGGTTTATGATAAACGGTACTAAGTTCTTCCAATGAAATTTACAGCTGGAAGACCACATTTCCACAGGAAGCATAATGCAAAGTAATGGGAAAATAAGATGGAATAAATGAAGTGCATACAGCTACGACGTGACAGGACATTAATGAGTAAAACTGTAGCCCCTGAAATTTTACAGGGTAGAGAGTGCTCTTTACACTAAAATGCTGAATTGTTTCCATATTGCAATTACTTGACTGTATGAAACATCTTGACTCCCCAGCCTGGTTTCTTGTATACCTAAGGAGCTGTACAATACTTCTAGGATATTTTCCTACTCTTCAGATACTTTGTTTCCCCCTCTCTCTTTGTCTCTGCAGACAAAACAATAATTGATGCTTAAAAGGAAGATAAAAAAACAGTTCATAAAATTAATCAGTGCAAAGAAACAGGTCTTTCACAAAAAACCCCCAAAATATATGTAAACAAAAAGAAGCCTCTGTGGAGGGGAATCACCTATATTCAATTGAGAACAATAGCCTCTCAATGGATATATTTATTACACCTAATGCATTTCTCCCTTTTCTTAGGATTTCTTATCTCATTTGGAACTGTTCAGCCTAGATTAAGCCTCACACATCATATCTTTTTTTGATAAAGAAAAAAATGGCTTGATAAAGCTCAGAAATTGTTGGAGAAGTTCCCAAGATATGTTTTTACATGTCTGCATGATGGATTAAAAGTGATCTTCCTTTTTAAACAGATAAAGGCAATTGGTGGCTTCTGATGATAGGCTTAAGTGCAGGCACCAAGCACCCACAAAGTATAACTCCTATACAGGAATCCTATTACCTCCCAAAAATGCACAGAGCAATGCTAGCTGTGCCAGTTTTGCTTCAGGGCCCCATAACTGCTTCTCTGAATCACAAATGCTTCCTTAACTCATTTTATGGAAGCTCTCTGCAGGACCTCAGCAGCTTTCCTGGCTCTGGGTCCCCCAGATCTGGCTCTATGGTGACAGGCAGTATGCTGTAAAGCCCAGGCTGGAGCAAGACACAGATAAGCAGTTGGCCTGGCAAAGGCAAGCATATTGCTACTCAGCAGACCAGAGCTTGCAGCCCATCCTAGTGTCAAAAGCATGCTCATTATGATATTAGTATGTATGTGAATGCTCTGACGATTCCCAGACATACTGGTGCATACATATGACCTCAAGTCTTCACACCAAACCATGCAGCAGCAAGCCTGGCAAAGGAGAGCCTTGTCTCCCTATCTCTGCTACCTGCCTTACACAATTTGCAACTCAATTCATGCAGCTCTAGTAAAAGATATGTACAGCATGAGTAGCAAGTGGCTTTTCTATATACTATGCACACTGGAGAGTTGTCTCACGGTATTTTCATGTGTGACATTTTACTCATAACAGGCATCTTGACTTCTTCATGGTGTGTACTCAAGTAGCTGGTTATGCCACAGAAAGACCATCACACTGCATGAGCCACACCATCTCCTCTTACTTACCCACACAATATCCCACCAGGTTGAGATACTGCTCTTCCTTGCAGCTAGTCCTGCACTTTCCACTAGCTAGAGTCGCATGGGGGTGGCAGGTTAAGCACTCCAAATCAGAAGGACCATGGCATGTCTTGCAGGATGGATGACAGGCTGGATAAGAAAATCAACACTTGTGTTATGCTCTTGGTATAGTCCAATTTACAATCTCCCCTCCCCAGAAAGCCAGCCCTTATGATCACTTACTCCTACAACGCATGGACATAAAATGATTCAATAGCAGAGCTGTGGTTTGGAAGGCTCTTACATCCACATTTTGAATAAACAAGATGAGAAATAAGTTGTCAATTTAAAGATGTGACTTGTTCACTACAATAATCAAGGTATAGCTCTATAAAAAATACAAAATATAAAGAGATTTCCCTCTTATTCCTCCCTCCAGCATATGCTTGTGCACATAAAAAAGAGCAGGATGCACAGGGGAGACAAATTAAACATCTTGGGATTGTATGAACATCATAGTAGCATGAGTTCGATATTCACGAGTGGAAAATCCAGGAATTATTTCTGCACAAATCCCCCCCAAACCAAAACCTATAAAACCTGAATGCCATGCCAGCTCATTAGCTATTCTGTCTGCTAAAAGTGCAACAAAAAGATTGCAGAGAAAGTGGTTAAGATTGCTCAAAAATATTTCACTCAGACTGCTTTTGTATCCTTCCACTTTTAAAGACAGATGCCGTATTTCCATTATTTCCATGCTACTGCATCTGAGGGAGACAGAAATACTATAGCTAATGATCTGTAAAAATTCTTAACAACTACTTACAAAGCTCTTCTCTGAATAAAAGCACACAACTTCAAAACTCTCCCACCTCAGGGCTCCCCCAGGCTACACACAATTGCTCACTCCCCACAGGAAGCTGGGTGTCTTGCAGCTGCCACAGCATAAGGCTCCAGTGTTTAAGACCTAACGCATCACATCCCACCATCTTCTCAGCTTCTCAGAAATCATGCCCATGAATCCAGCGCTCAAGAACAATCAATTTTCTAGACACACCTATATTAACTGAGCTTCACTGTTCAAAAACCGCAGGAGATCTAAGCTGGCAGCATACAGAAAGATGACACTTTCCTGACACAGAAGTTTTGTTTCTCAGACATTTGCATAAGCCTGAAACTGCATAATGCAGTATTCAGCAGTTACCTCAGCTCTAAGGTGGCAGTTCACCACCTCAGAATTGATGAATCTTTATAATGGCCTGCCAAATAAATGTATTTATAGAGTTGTTCCTTGGATGAACAAATTAAGCAACGGACTTTAGAAGAGGTTTCTCTCTCTAAACTTGAGGCATCCCAGGAAAGTGCCAGTGAATTTCTCCTACTGCCAGAACAGATACATGGATGCCTGACCCAATGAATCTATCATAAAACAGCAGACAACTTTCAGATGACCTTGAAGGGACTAATCAGATTTCAAACGCCTGCGTTTCCTCACCCATTGTACTTAGCAGCTCATAATGAACGCCATACCCCAAAGGCCACCATTTTCTGCCAGTGGCAAACAGGATTTAATTGTTGCAGTCACTCAGAAGGTCAGTAGTCACACTCCTCTGCTTAGATGAGATCGAACAAGCTGAAGGCCACTTGCTGACTTGTGGGCAAGGCTGAGACACAAATAAATAATGCTGTCCCCACTGCCAATGAGGCACATTCATAGATGTAATGGCTTTTCTCCTGTACTTGCAGAATTCCTTCCTTCTAAACCCAGCCCTATAGCCAACTGTGGATTAAAAATAAAGCTAATTCATACAGACAAGGTGCTTATGTAGCCTAATAAAAGCAGCCCGTGCTTCAGTGCTGTCCTGTAAAGACCTCTTCTGACACAGCGTGCTGGCTGAGAACATCATCCAAGCCTACTGAAATGAAATACAAAAAAATCTTCAGGGAAACAGTCCAGAGGAGCAAAACTAATTAGAATTTATGATTCAATGTGTACGCCTCTATCCCATTAGGAGGAGATTCCATTTCCTGAAATTGGACTATCCTATTCTCCCCTGAAAATACTTAAATAGCCTCATATAAATCTGACAGCATCTCTAATTACATTGAGAAATACATTACAAAATGTGTATGCAATGAAATTCAGCAGTATAAGCTGCAGGTGCCTGCACTATGCACTCACAGTAGCAGCGATCTTCGTGGCTGAACAGCCCCTCTGGGCACTCGGAGAGGCATCTGCCTTCAAGCAGGACGTGGGAAGACAGACAAGCCGTACAGTCCTGAGAAGTGTTCCCCACACAGCCTGCACAGGAGGAGTGGCACTCTGCAGTGAACGGAAAAACAAGAAGACAGAGAGCGCCAAATGAGTTCTAGCTTATCTTGGTTGTTACAGTCCCAGAGTATGGCTAGATTGCTTTCTCCCTGGTGACGACAGGAAGGTATTTCCTTTACAGGATTCTCTGCTTTTGAAAGGTAGAAAGGGGCAGAAGTACAAAGGCTGTATAGCACACTTCTTGAAGATAAGGAGCAACCAAAGACAGCTGCATATTTCATCCTTCTTTGCACCCACACAATTAATTACTGAAATAGAAAGCTGAGATGCACTTTGCCGTGTAACACCATTCTCCTCCCCATATGAGCTCTGGCATTCTGTAAACTAACCAGATTCTGAAATCATCTTTAGCTATCACCCAACAGTTGCTTCGGGAAGGATTTTCTATCCAGCATCACTGCATGGCTATCATCAGCCATTCTGGAACAGTAACAGCAAATATACATAGAAGTGGGCTGGCCACCTGACTTTACAGCTTGAGAAGTGAACGCTTATTACCACGATGATTCAGCAAGAATGAAAATAATGCAGTTAAAAAGTTAGACTTCTTCACCTTCCCTGGTATGGACCCTAAAACAAGCCATCTTTAACTAAGTAATCTCATAAATACATACATAAACTCATTAATTAAAACTCTAGTAATTAGAGCAGTGTCTTGAGGCCACAGGTTCGACTGTGTGAGTCTCCGTTAAAGACAGAGAGATGTCCTGCTCTCTAGGGAGACAACACAGACACAGGGCTGGAGAGAAGAAATGAAATGAAATAAAATGATTTACACAAGTCCACTTAGCTGTCTGCCAGAGAGCCAGGGAGAGACATCGGGGATCCTCATCGCAAATGCAATGTCTCCAGGACTATCTTTGGCTCAAGTGACTCAAATCGTATCAGAGAGAAACTTCTTACAGTTGCATCAGGGAAATCTCAAGCATTAGGAAAATAAAGAGAGATTTCCGTGGTTTGGCGAGAAATTCACAGTGACACAGGTAAAACCTTCAAACCCAGCATTTTAAACTACATATGAATGTGCTTCTGTTCTGCATAGATAATGCAGGCACAGTATATGCTGGTTGTAGGCTTACTTTTTCATAAAGGTGCACCTACAAACCTTGCATGAGTATTTTACAGGAGTAGCTCAAAGTTTGAAATCTTGAATCTTCACACCCTTCTGCAATAAATCAAACTACTATTCTAATGCCATTACTAATACTGCAGAGCTAATAAAATGAGGGGCTGTGCTGGCATTCCTGCCCAATGACGTAATTCAGCACTGTCACTGAACTCTGCTCAGGCCCGTTTGTACAGGTCCGTTCACCCATCTGAGGCAGTGGTATATAGATTTCTTCACTCATCTATACCATAATCTGGACTGAGCCAAGAAAACCCACTACCTGCCAAGAAATGGCCACTGCATGGATTGGATGCCTTCAGCAACCAATCCAAAGCACTGGATACCTTATGGTCTGTGTAGGTCACTGTTACAAACAGAAACATTCCACCAAAAAAAGTCACTTCTTCCTTTTTTAAGATCCCCTAAAGTAAAAAAATGAGCTTGTACAGAGTCTTTCCATCAAGTTGAGATGAAGAGGTAAAATCAAAATAAATGGATTTCAGATTACTTCCACTTTTAGAAAATGCTTTTTCAACAGGAAGAAATGGCCATCAGTAGTGTTGTTGCTATTGTTATTACTATTTCTTTACTTCAGTGCTGTAGAGTCACTGTCTCTATGACTGGTCTTTCCACACAGGGAAATCACTGCCATTTCTGAAAGTATCATTTCTCTTTAGACTTAGGGCGGGCTGTGCTGGCACAAGATGTTCACAGGCTAATTCTTCAGCCTGCCTCTGTCTGCATTATTTTCAAGATAATGCAACAGGTTTGTTGCACAGACATCCACACCAGCTGCCACAAGCTCTGTATAGCCAGCCAGACTGGCTTACTGATTCACCCAGTAAACATTCTTTGCTGAAGTCCACAACTGTTTTCCCTCAAAGCAATGTGAAACCACAAATATCCCCAATGCACATCATGTTACCCTCTTTTCCAGACTCTAGTCTTCATGGAAATGCTTCCTACTTGGTATTTCAGGAGCACTGATGGCACATGTGCTGCAGGGCATATATCAAAAGAGCTTCCTCAAAAGAAAAGACTGCTGTGGGATGTCTTGACCTGCTCCAAAGGCTAACAAGGATACAGCTCAGTCTCTTCTGAAAAGCATTTAAGGATTAATCCTGCTTCAAAATAAGCCAGTGGTAAAAATCACATACCCAACTTCAATGAAAAGAAAGCTAAGCTAAGCTGTGCAGACTTGAACACAGTCATTTAAAAAAAAAGTACCAGAATCCTTCAGTCACAAATTATACGTAGAGTATATTTTCCCTCAAAAGCACTAGTAAACGCCATTCTGAAAGTTACTGAGTTTAAACATTCAAGACTGTTGCCAGGCAAACACAGGAACTCAAAGCACGTTAAGAATCAAACATCGTACAAGATACCCTGAATGCCTAAAATCCAGCGCAGCCCTGTGCTGAAGGCTTTGAGCAGCTGTTCCCATCCTCTACTCACGTTTGCAGACTCCTGTGCTATCCACATAGAATTGGGCTTGGCAGTGAGACAGGCAAAGGCCGTGTACAGCTCCTTCCATGGGCTGGTGAGGCTGCAGTATGTCCTTCGGTGCCCTGCACTGCAGACAATGAGAGGCCTCTGGGCCGACGCAGGTGCGGCAGGATGGGTGGCAACCTGTGCACAGGTCAACAGAGCAGTCAGAGCTGCAGCTCTAAGGACAGCTTTCTCAGAGAGATGGACAAGGCCCAGAAACATGGGCATCTGGTTGTAAACGTGAGAGACAAAGGGGAGAAAACACTGATTTGGACCCTCTTGTTCATCCCTTTTTCCAGTTTTGTATTGCTGTAGACAGTCTGATACTCAAAGAGCTAGCAAAGAGCATACACCTTGCAGCGACTCACAAGCTACGAACTCTGTTCCATAAACAGACAAGGTGCTGTATTTTCTGTAATGGAACATGTATTTTAGAAAAGTACTTTAACATGTTTCCCCCCACTCCCACATAACAGCCCTTTTCTTGAATAAAGTTGATGAACAAATAATGTTGGGAAAAAACTGCGGCACTGTGCCACAGGCAGTCAATTTTCCCTTAATTTCTGGAACTGCAACAGTGAACACAATCTCACTAGGAGAGATAGCAAGAAATTACAGTCTGAAGGGCTCACAGGAAGAATAAATTCATCTTCCAAATTTTCAGGTTTTCCATTGCTGCAAAAATTACCTCAGTCTTAGCAAATCTACTATGTGTGTGTAGAAATTCATCCACTTCTTAACTCGTGTCAAGAAAAGCTTCACAGCAATGTACATTTATTTCAAGAGCATGGAGAGAAAAAAAAAAACAAACCAAGATCACCAGATCCTGAGATATGCAGAAAACATTTGAGAAAATATGCTTTTTCTCAAAGTAGAAAACAATCAGCAGGCAAACACAAGAATTACTCATTGACCAGTTCAGCACAGGATAAAGGATCAGCATCATAGCTGGTACCAACAAAAGCCAATATAGATACACTGGTTTATAGCAGCTGGGGAACTTTCTCCAAGTACATAGCTTACCCTTGCAGATGTTGTGATCTTGGTAAAAACCCTCTCCACAGCCCTGCAGGCACTGGCCCTGGTGCAGTGCCAGAGGAAAGGAACAGGAGGTGCAGTGAGTGGCCAGAGGTCCCTCACATGTGGAGCATGAATCATGACAAGCTGATAAAGAAAGAGCACACAGAACTGAAATATCCCATTTTTCCCCCTTGAGAATAGTATTGCTGACTACAGCCTCTTCCAGCCAATAGTGAAAACTCCCAGATGGCATGATATTCAGCTATATGAACTAATGAGAGCAGAAGTGCACGTGTATTAATAACTACTAACAGTAATAACTCTCACTCACACAGTGTTTTGAATATGTATCTCAGCATGTCTTAATATGCTTTGCAAGGCAAAGAGGTTATTTAAAACAATCTATCACAAGTGAACAAAGAAAACAAACAATGAAATTCCCTGTCCCCGCTCACACTTCTGTGCTCTTAACATTTCCTCCCCAAGGGTAAACATCTGAGGAAAAGACAACATGCGGAGGGTGCCTCGAGAGCCTTAGAAAAGGTCACGCAAATATGCCTCTTACCTCTGCATCTTCCATTGCTACTTGGGAAATATCCATCTGGGCACTCTGAAATGCACTTCCCATCATGTAACAACTTCTCTGAAGCACAGGTCAAACACCTGGGTTGGTCTGAATAGCATGTTTCACAGAACTGGTCACAAGCTGCCAACGAGGACAGCTCATTAATGAATTGCACTCAATAGCAAAGAATAACAGAGCCATCAACCTGGCCACATAGATAAAATAAAGCAAGCCAACCATGCCTTGTCCTTTCTTTGTCACAAAGGCATTTTTAAACATTCCTCTCCAGCACATGCAACATTTTGCACTGCCCTGGAATAAGTAGTGACATTCACAGAGGTAGATGTGTCAGTGCAGACAGGTATTCACTGACCTGTATCCCATCTAGGTCTCTGAGTAAGTACAAATACCAGAAATGGGTCTACACCAGCACTCCCTCTGCTCCTGACACAACCCCCTCCAGCTAATGGAGTATTTTTTTCCTGTTCACCACCTGTCTGTGAACAGGGAGCACCATTCTGAACAATGTCACTTATGAAAACCATCTCATAAATCTTTACATAGCTTTGTACAACAAGCATCAGTTATCAGACTGTTCAGGAAGTAAAAGATGGGGGAAAAGTTGATCAAAAAAATTTTAAGCACACCCCTCCCTTTTTCTTCGAGTCAAAGTTTTAAGCACGAAAATGCATCTAAAATCAAGCATGATGATGTTGCTTAGCAATCCCTGTGGTCTATACTCTCCCTGGCAGTCAGTTCTGAAGCTAATTGACCTGTTGTCTAAAAGCAGTATGAGACCCTGGCTTCCCTAAGTCAGTAGCACTACTGCTGCTGTATATTCAGAAGGGCCAAGCATTTCACTTCACCAATTTTTGTTTCTTTTCACCAGTCAGACAGCCTCTCTTCAAAACCGCTTACAGCTCTCCAGTTGGGTTTTAAAAGGCATGGTTTTGGTAGAAGATGAAAGGCCTGAATCCTGGAGGTTGTGAGGAACAGCTATGAGAAATCATTGGCAATAAAAATAAAAATTATGGCCAAGCTGCATCCAAGTTAAGCTTCCTTTTGAGCTTAAATGATTTTCAGCTACAGATGTAAGATTTCAAGCCTGCACACTTCAACATACAGGTGAATAATATTTACTGGTCACCAACCAAACTGAAGAGGAACCTGGTCAAAGTGAAATTCATCCAGAAGCGACCAGAATAGCAACAATTTTGTCAATGTGCTCCAGGTTTTAAGGCCTCTCTAGCTAAATGTGGCTGAGACAGACCTGCATGAACGCAGAGAACCCCTGCGTCATTTCTACTGACTATGCTGGCCAGTTCTTCAAAGCAGCTGGAGGTGGCTGTCAGCAGAAATCCAGTCTTGACCTGAATGGTTGTGGCAAATTTTAGATTCTTTACTTATCTGAGATTTTTCTCCTCTCCATGATCCATTTGACTTAGGTCTTTTAATTCCCTTCAGCCATGTTGTCCCCTTTTCTCAGCAAACCCTCCCAGCTCCCAAGTCTCATCTGTTGTGCAGGTATTCGTTACTGTGATGCTGAATTATAATCAAATTTACAGAAAACTGCTGGCAATGGCCATTTTTCTTTCCACAGACAAACGGATTTGTCAAGCCCTCAGAAACAGCTTAGTTAGGCTTTCAAGCTGTTAAGTGAGGGAACAAACCTTGAACCTTTCAGCATCTGATTAGCTAAAATGAATTAATAATCTTACAAAGAAACAACAGCTTTCCTTGTCCGGTATTTATGCACAAGGTGCATCTGGCTTCTTAGATATGAGTAAAATCACAGCTGCTGCATAGCTAAATTAAATATTGATTCCTTTTTTTTTCAGAGCATTTCTCAAAATTCTTGCAATTGGAGGAAGAAAACAGGTATTTACCGCTGCAGATTCCATCCTTTGTATAAAATCCCTGTCCACAGCTGGCCACACAGAGTCCTGCTTTTAGCACGTGTGATGTGTCTTTGCAGGACAAACAATTGTTCTCAGCAGCACTCCAGCATGAGGAACAGGACTCGTGACAAGCTGCAGGAAAGAAATCAATCAGCTTCCAATCATCTCTTTAAAATGAAGAATTTGCAGTAATCCACTTTTTTTGCAGTTTTGTTCCTTAAATTCACAGGCATTCACTGCTTCAGAAAAGCAAAAGAAAATGAAAAAACACTGCTCTTCTCATGTTTGCATCTCTCATCCAAGCCATCTCGGGGGTACAATTTACAGCTTCATTTTGTATGTGCAATATGACATGCAGTATACATCAGAGCAGTTTCTGTAGCTGTAATCAGACCAGGAGGAGTGTTGGTAACACTGTTAAGTCCTGTTCATCCTGGTGCTAGGGGCTGTGCAAACACAAAGCGGAATGGGAAGAAATCCCATCACTACTTAAAAACAGACCTGCAGTCAGATCCTTGCAGTGACAACTTACATTAACCCAGCACCATGTACAAACCCAGAATTCGACTGCAGGGCTGCAATCAAGACCCTGTAAAATTTAAACCAAGATAGCCTGCTTCTAGAAACAACTCTTCTTGCCCTTCCAGGACTCTGCACCAGCGCAGAAGGAACCGACTTCTGGCTGTTGGCCAATCTGGTCAGGCAGGGCAGAAATCCTCATGTGCTCAGACTGAGTAATTCCCGGAAAAAAGGTGGGCAGTTGGTCCCAGGTCCAGTACAGCGGGCACTGCATATCTTTTCCTTGACATTGCTAGCAGAAGAGAAGGTGTATTCTGTCACTGAGTTGAGATACCAGCTACTTTCTCTCTGAGTGAGCCATGTATCATGGCTGGGACACAGCAACGTTTCAGATACTCCTGAAGTATATCACATTCCTGCAATGCAGGCAGTATAAACATCCTCTCTACAGCATCTGGGTACAGGAACACATAAGCAGAAGAGAGTGATACTTGAGCATGATGATGTCTTACAATTAAACTAATAACTGTATGGAGATCAATTCTGCCTCCCAAAACAGCTGTTGAACAAGCCACCTTATTCAAAACTGTACACATTCAGCTGTGAGGGAAATTCAGCCCACTGCGGCTACTGTTCATGGAATCTGTGATGCAGACTCATGTTAAATCCTGTGCTACCAGTGCTTGCAGGAACTGTGCAAATTATAGTTCTTATAGCTATTAGATTTTTTTCTCGATTACACCCAAATATGTTGCAAACGTGTTCTTAAACTTATTATTTCACAATAAGGCAGGTACATTCTTGTGCTCCCAGCCATAGCAGGTGGGAGAAAACAAAACTTTTTGACGTTTGCCCTGTACCTGCAAACACGTCTGAAGTTGCAGCCACCCACGAAAAACTCATCTGTGAGTAGTCTCAGTGTGACACAGGAACCAGTGGCCGCAGGGGTATGTCAATTATGCTCATTGACATAACTAAGAGCACATTTACATACAGAACAGTGACAAACGCAAACACCCTCCTGCCTAAATAAATCCCCTAAGTGAGAGACAATTCATCCTCTCCTCAATAAAAGGCGAGAGTGAAAGTGTTTGCAATCCAGATAGCTGTAAGTTTACAGCAAACCAGTGATCACCACTACTCCCATCTCACTCCTGTATGCATGGTTTCTACGCTTCTTCTGTCTGCTTGACACCATAGTTGCTCTTGGGTTTGTTAATTAATGAGATAGAGCACCTATGTTTGTGCTTATATATGAGTCACACTGCACAGCATAAGACAAACACCCCATCTTAGTGGATCTCACTGCTCCCCAAGGCAGGCAAGTGTTATCATCTCCATCTCATACACAGGGAGCTGAAACACAGGGATATGACGTGACATGCATGGAGTTAGAACAGGGAGTGTTTAGGGGGCCAAGACATGGGACATATGAGTTCATGTCCAGCACATGGTCCTTTGACATTCTGGATGTTCCTTCTGTACACTTCCACCTTTCTTTAGTTTTCCTTTCCTCATCCTCTTCTATTGCCCTGTAACTAGCTGCTTGCTTCC
>Ga0181612_144561_pt1 | contig 21057 bp, 14 predicted proteins | sample HoacroProtozoa21_FD_119630 | JGI IMG/M metagenome (GOLD analysis project Ga0181612, IMG submission 119630) | Hoatzin crop microbial communities from Cojedes, Venezuel. Combined Assembly of Gp0051906, Gp0051904, Gp0051908
CTGCTGATTGTGGGGGTGGCTGCCAATGCCGAGGGCAACGTGTACGCCATCAGCCAGGACGGCGACCTGTACCTGATGGACAAGGACAGCGGCGCGCGCACGCTGGTGGGCAACACGGGTGTGTCGGCGTCCGACTATGTGCAGAGTGCTGCCTTTGACCCCAAGACGGGCTATCTGTACTGGGCTTGCACGCTAGCCGACGAGACATCGGCACTCTACCAGATTGACGTCACCGACGCCACGACGACCAAGGTGCTGGACTTCCCGCACAACCAGGAGATTGTGGCACTGTATATCCCCGCTCCCAAGGCCGAGGATGGCGCTCCCGCTGCCGCTACCGACCTGAGCGTGGCATTTGACAACGGCTCGCTCACGGGCGAGGTGAGCTTCAACGTGCCCACCACCACGTTTGACGGCAGCCCGATGACAGGCGATGTGACCTACACCGTCACCGCCAACGACGAGGTGGTTGCCACTGGCACCGCCGCTGCCGGTAGCAACGTCACTGTGACGGTAACCGTGCCCGCCAGTGGCGAGACGGTGTTCAAGGTGGTGCTCACCAACGAGGTGGGCAACAGCCCCGTCACCAAGACCTCGCAGTGGATTGGCAACGACGTGCCCTGTGCTGTCGAGAGCGTGACGCTCACCATCGACGATAGTGGCGTGGCACAACTCACCTGGCCCGCTGTCACGGCAGGTCTGCACGACGGCTACTTTGACGCCGCCAACGTGCAATATCGCATCACCCGCTATCCCGACGCCACGGTGGTTGCCACGGTGAGCGCCACCGAGTATAGCGAGCAACTCGATGTGGATGCCCAGCTCGCCAACTACTACTACACCGTCGAGGCCATCAACGGCGACATGGTGAGCACGCCCACGCAGAGCAACGTGGTCGCCTTTGGCGCCGCATTCACTGTGCCGTTCCTCGACGACCAATCGACCCAGGACTACCTGCCCTTCTACCTCGTGACCGACGCCAACCAGGACGGCACCACGTGGGGCTACAGCACCTGGTATGGCCTGTGCTACAGCTACAGTTACAGCAACAGCGCCGACGACTGGTTGTTCTCGCCGCCCATCCGTCTGGATGGTGAGGCTACGTATCAGGTGACCTTCGTGGTGGCTTGCGGCTACAGCGGCACCGAGCGTCTGGCCGTGGGCTATGGCCTGGGTACGGACTATGCCAACTACACCGAGATGATGCCCGCGACCGAGATCAAGGGCTCGGACGAGCAGACGTTCAGTTATCGCATCACGCCGACCGCCACGGGCGACTATCGCGTGGGATTCCATGCGCTGAGCGATGCCAACCAATATCGCATCATGCTCAAGAGCCTGAGCGTGGAGGTGGCCATACCGATGACGGTACCCGACACCGTGCAGCACATGACCGTGACGCCTGCCGCCATGGGCGAGCTGAAGGCCACGGTGACGATGGATGCGCCCACGCTGACGCAAGAGGGCAAGCAGCTGGAGTCGCTGACCAAGATTGAGCTCTATCGCAACGAGGTGCTGGTCAACACCTTCGAGAAGCCTCAGGTGGGCGCTAGCCTGAGCTGGGAGGACACCAATCCCGTGAACGGCATGAACACCTATAGCGCCATTGCCTATAACGAGGACGGCGCCGGCCTGGCCGCTACGGCCGAGGCCTGGGTAGGTCTGGACGCTCCGTTGGCTCCGACCAACGTGCGCGTGGTGGATATGGCCGACTCGGTGCTGCTCACGTGGGACGCACCGGTGGGCAACGTGGGCGTGCACGGCGGCTATGTGGATCCCGCCAAGGTGCGCTACAGCATCTATGACCCGTCGAACGGCATGGCCATCGTGGCCGAGCATCTGGATGCCACCAGCTATCTCGACACCAAGGTGCACCTCGAGAACGAGGGCAAGCAGGGCACGCTCTACTATATCGTTTATGCCGAGACCGCTCTGGACGACGGCACCTATCTGGAGGGCAAGGGAGCGTTGTCGCCCTACATGCGCACGGGCGCGCTGCAGTCGATCCCGTTTGCCGAGTCGGTAACCGGCGGTGAAATTCAGGCCGAGGGCTGCTGGAGCGAGAACAACTATTACTACACGTGGGGCATCACCACCGACATGAGTGCCGACAACGACGGCGGCGCGCTGGCCTTCCACAGCTATCGCGACAACGACTGGAGCATCTGGCACACGCCGAAGCTGTCGCTGGCCGGCAGCGAGTCGCCCTACTTCAGCTTCTCGTATTATGCCAATCCGTCGTGGAACACCACGCTGTATGTGCTGGCGATGGGTCCCGACTATCAGACCGTGGTGCTCGACTCGATCAAGCTCAACGAGGCGACGACCACCGGCTGGGTGCGCAAGAGCTACTCGCTGGAGGCGTTCAAGAGCAGCCGCTATGTGATCATGGGCGTGAAGGCGGTTGTGGCCACCTACAGCGACTATGCGGTGATCGACAACATCGTGGTGCGTGACATGCTGCAGCATGACATTATGGCCGAACTCGAGGCTCCCTCGACGATGTATGCCGGCCTGAAGTCGACGGTGACCGTTAAGGTGACCAACGTCGGTCTGGACGAGGCCCGCGACTATCAGGTGAAGTTCTACTGCAACGACCAGCTGATGGACACGCGCGCCGGTGAGGCTCTGGCCACCGACGGCACGGCGAGCTACGCGTTTGAGCTGACTCCGTTGGCCACCGAGCAGACGATGAAGGTGTATGCTGTGGCCGAGTATGCCATCGACATGAAGCCGGCCAACAACACCACCGAGGTGAAGACGATCACCATCCAGGTCAGCGACCTGCCGACGGTGGACAGCCTGGGCGTGTCGCTGATCGACGGCGAGACCGTGGATCTGCAGTGGCGTGCCGTGGCCAGCGAGACCGGCGTGGCATCGACCGACAGCTTTGAGGACTATGCCGACTGGGCCGAGACGTTCGGCGAGTGGATCACGGTGGACGGCGACGGTGCCTACAGCTACAGCCTGGGCAGCAGCTTCCCGTTCGACCGCGCGGGCTATCCGTTTGCCTTCAAGGTGATGAATCCCACCAACTGGGAGCTGAACGAGGAGACGCACGGCTATCTGGATGCCCACACGGGCAACAAGTATGTGGCCTGCTTCGACGCGGCCTATACCGACGAGACCTATAGCGTGAACAACGACGACTGGCTGATCTCGCCCGAGCTGTCGGGCACGGCGCAGACCATCTCGTTCTACGCCAAGAGTCTGCACATTGACGAGACCACCGGACTGGAGACGTTTGAGATCTGCTATTCGAACGGCTCGACCGACGTGGCCGACTTCCAGGTGCTGACGACGGTGACGAGCGCCGCCGCCGACTGGACCGAGTACACGCAGTTGCTGCCCGAGGGTGCCAAGCGCTTTGCGATCCATGTGACGTCGAAGAAGTGCCACGCGCTGTTTGTGGACGATGTGACCTACATCGGCAAGACCAACGAGGTGAAGGGCTATAACATCTATCGCGACGGTGTGCTGGTTGCCACCGTGGGCGCCGACGAGACGCACTACACCGAGGCTTATGACGGCGACAGCAACCATCAGTATCAGGTGTCGGTGATCTACACCACGGGCGAGAGCGAGCTGTCGTATCCCGTCAGCCTGGGCACGTCGGGCGTCACCAACGTGATGGCTCCGCAGGGCTATGACGAGAACACGCGCGTTTACACCATCCTGGGCCAGTATGTGGGCAAGGGTCTAGATTGCATCGCCAACCTGCAGCCGGGTCTGTATCTGATCGGCGGCAACAAGGTGCTGGTGAAGTAAGCCACTGCAATATCTCTAAACACGCCGAGGGGCGAGACGCAAAGGGGCGTTTCGTCCCTCGGCCGTGTGTGGTGGGGTCGCGGACGCGAAAATGGGGCGCAGGAATGTGATTTTGGCCCGCGGCCGGCTGGATGTCGATTATTTTCACTAATTTAGCGGCATCAATTGCATTCAACGAGTCAAAAGAGGAGGTCAAAATCATGAGTTATGAGCCATTAGCCGAGCGTTTGCGTCCGCGCACGCTTGACGACTACATTGGTCAACGGCATCTGGTGGGCGAGGGTGCGGTGCTGCGCCGCATGATCGAGAGCGGCAACATCTCGTCGTTCATCCTGTGGGGACCGCCCGGGGTGGGCAAGACGACGCTCGCGCGCATCATTGCCGAGCAGACGCAGGTGCCGTTCTACACGCTGTCGGCGGTGACGTCGGGGGTGAAGGATGTGCGCGACGTGCTCGAGCGGTGCAAGGCCGACGCCAGCAGCGTGTTCAGCAAGGGACGCCCCATCCTGTTCATCGACGAGATCCACCGCTTCAACAAGTCGCAGCAGGACTCGCTGCTGGGCGCGGTGGAGCGGGGCACGGTGACGCTGATCGGTGCGACGACCGAGAATCCGTCGTTCGAGGTGATCCGTCCGCTGCTGTCGCGGGCGCAGGTCTATGTGCTCAATCCGCTCGACCGTGACGAGTTGCTGCAGCTGCTCGACCATGCGCTCAAGACCGACAAGATGTTCGAGGGGCACGAGGTGCGTGTCGAGCAGACCGAGGCGCTGCTGCGCTTTGCCGGCGGCGATGCGCGCAAGCTGCTCAACATCCTGGACCTGATCATGCAGTCGCTGGGCGAGGGCGAGCCGTTTGTGATCAACGACGCCATCGTCACCGACCGCCTGCAGCAAAATCCGCTGGCCTTTGACAAGGACGGCGAGATGCACTACGACATCATTTCGGCCTTCATTAAGTCGATACGCGGCAGCGATCCCGATGCGGCGGTCTATTGGCTGGCGCGGCTGATTGCCGGCGGCGAGGATCCGCGCTTCATCGCGCGGCGGCTGTGCATTCTGGCGGCCGAGGACATCGGGCTGGCCAATCCCAACGCGCTGCTGCTGGCCAACGCCACGTTCGACATCATCGACAAGATCGGTTGGCCCGAGGGACGCATCCCCCTGAGCGAGTGCGCGATCTATCTGGCCACCAGCGCCAAGAGCAACAGTGCCTATCTGGCCATCGGCGCGGCCCAGGCGTTGGTCGAGCAGACGGGCAATGCGCCCGTGCCGCTGCATTTGCGCAATGCGCCCACCAAGCTGATGAAGCAGCTGGGCTACGGCGCCGACTATCGCTATGCGCACGACTATGCGGGGCACTTTGTGCTGCAGGAATATATGCCGGCCGAGTTGCACCATCCGCAGCTGTGGCAGCCGCAGGACAATGCGGCCGAGAACCAGATGGCAGCCCGTCAGCAGCAGCGCTGGGGACGTCGTGGCGATGCACAACAGCCTGTCGCAGAGGGCGATAAACAATAAGGACGCGATGGCACAGCACAACGACAAGGGGCAGGCCGGCGAGCAGCGGGCGCGTGATTTCCTGATCGCGCAGGGATTTATTGTGCGCGAGACCAACTGGCGGATGGGGCATCTGGAGGTGGACATCATCGCGCAGAAGCCTGGCGCCGGCACGCTGCACATCGTCGAGGTCAAGACGCGCACCAGTGCGGCGCACTTCGACCCCATGCGGGCCATCACCGCGGCCAAGAAGCGCAACCTGACCGCCGCGGCCAACGCCTATATGCGCTACACCCGCCTGCAGCTGTCGGTGCAATACGACGTCATCCTCGTCATCGGCACCGAGCCCAACGTCAAGCTACACTACATCCCGCGAGCTTTCCAACCCAGCCTGCGGACGTACTATTGATTATTTATCGTGTGAAATAGAAGCCGAATCAGTCGGATGCGGCCTGCTTGCCCATCTCCAGCCGTTTGAGCATCACTACGATGCGGCCTTTGTTGTCGAGCAGGGCCATTTCGTTTTGGTTGATGCGTTTGCACGAGACGGTGTTCTCGAGGGCGAGGAGCAGGGCGGTCTCGATGGCGATGTCGTCGCAGCGGTAGTCGGTGCCGCGCAGGTCCTCGAACTGGACGGCCATGTCCTTGGTGGGATCGAGGGTGATGATGCCGTTGATGATGTTGCAGCCGGTGTTGCCGTGAATGGTCTGCATGATGGCGTCGATCACCAGGCGCACGTTGTGCTCGCTGACGTTTTCGCTATTGATTTCCTTGACCAGCCAGGCGCCGTTCAGGGCGTCGAGGTTGTGGCGCTTGAGCACCATGATGGTGGCGCCCTTGGCGTTGATCAGGTTGAGGTATTGGGCGTTGTATTGCGTGGTGAGGGTGTAGCGCTTGACGTCCTCGAGGGCGCGCATGATGCTCTTCTCGGTGGTGACGTTGTGGCACGATTTGCTCGTGCTGACGAAGTCGTGGAAGCTGATGTTGTTGCCCGCGAGCTGGAAACGTCCGTTGACCACGTTGCAGCCGTTGCAGCCGTACACCTTGTTGCCGCCGGCAAAGTCGAGGTACAGGTAGGCGCGCTCGAGGGTGTACACCTTCTTTTTGCGCAGGGTGATGATGTCCCACTCGCCGTACAGCTGGCTGGCCGGATCGGTGACGGTGATCTCGCGCATGGGCTGCTCGGTGGCCGTCACGTTGTCGATGGTGACGGTCTTTTTGTCATATTTGTTGTCCTTCTTACGGCGGGCATCAGCATCGGCGGGAGCCATGATGATGGCCATTAAGAGGGTGATTATTATCCATTTACGCATTTCGTCGTGTCGTGAAAGGTTGTTTCAAACTTCAAAGGTAGTTTAATTTTCACGAATGGTCAAAAAAATCGGCCCTCGGTTGATCAGATTTTTGCAGGCGCGGCGTCGCGGGGCGCGTGGGGCCGGTGGGGTGAAATATGTGGCGCGTGTGTGGCTTGTTGTCAATAATTTGTGTTACCTTTGCCGCACGAGATCAAGCAAACGTGACATGGATCAACAAGCAATAACTGTTAAAATCGTGAACCGCGGGCCGCACGCGCTGCCGCAATACAGCACGCCGCTGAGCGCGGGCATGGACCTGCGTGCGTGGTTGCCGTCGCCGCTGACGCTGCAGCCGCTGGAGCGCGCGCTGGTGCCCACGGGTGTGAGCATTGCCCTGCCCGAGGGCTATGAGTGCCAGATACGTCCCCGCAGCGGGCTGGCGCTGAAGCGGGGACTGACGGTGCTGAACACGCCGGGCACCATCGATGCCGACTATCGGGGCGAGATCGGCGTGATCGTGGTGAATCTGAGCAACGAGCCGCAGACCATCGACGACGGCGAGCGCATCTGCCAGATGGTGGTGACGCGCCATGCGGTGGTGAGCTGGCAGCCCGTCGAGGCGCTCGACGAGACCGAGCGCGGGGCCGGCGGGTTTGGACACACCGGCACGCATTGACGCACAACGAGTAACGGAAAAGATCATGACGACGATGATGAGCAACCGATATCATAACATCCTGCGGCAGCTGGCGCTGATGGCCGTGACGCTGGCGGCGGTGCTGCCCGCTGTGGGCGCCAACCGCGAGACGCGGACTGTGAGCGTGAGCGATCAGCGCAAGGCCGAGTACCTGTTTGTGGAGGCGCAGAACGAGAAGTCGCACGACCGTCAGGACGCCTGCTTCGATCTGCTGCGCCGTGCCCACGAGATCGACCCGACCAACAGCACGGTGGCCTTCTATCTGGGCTACAGCCTGATGGTGATGGACAACACCACCCGCGAACTGTGCGAGCGCGGCTTGGGGCTGATGAAGCAACACTTCGAGGAGGCGCCCGAGGATCTGTACGAGACCACCTTCTACAGCGATGCCAACCTGCAGTTGGGGCATCCCGACGAGGCCCTGCGCGCGGTGAAGGTGCTCAACGAGGCCAATCCCAACCGCCTGGAGCTGCAGGCGCGTTTGGCCGAGGCCTATTACCGCACGGGCGACTATGCCAACAGCAACGCCACCTACGACTCGATCGTGGCCCTGCACGGCAAGTCGCTGCAGGTGACGAACAAGAAGATTACCAACTATCTGGCGATGAACGACAGCACGGGCGCTATCAACGAGATGCGGTCGCTGGTGGCGACGGCTCCGCGCAACGCGATGTATAATGTGACGCTGAGCAGCCTGATGCAATATCTGGGTCAGACCGACAGCGCGTTGGTCTATCTGGACCGTGCGCACGAATACGAGCCCAACAATGCCTACGTCTATCTGGCCCGCGCACAATATTACGCGACGCGCGGCGACTCGCTGGCCTACGACAGGGAGGTGTACACCGCGCTGACCTCGTCGGGGCTGGAGATCGATGACAAGCTGGGCCTGCTGGTGAACTACATCCGCGAGCGGCTGGCGAACGCCGACACCACACAGCGGGTCAACAACCTGTTCACCACGCTGCTCGAGCAGCATCCGCACGAGTCGAAGATCCGCGACCTGTACAGCGAATATCTGGTGGCCCGCCAGGACTATAAGGGCGCGGCCGAGCAGTTGGGCTACAGCCTTGACCTCAATCCCACCGACGCCAGCGGCTGGCGCAACCTGATGCTCATCAACATAATGGACAAGAACTTTCCGGCCGCCATCAGTGCGGCACAGCGCGCGCTGGAATACAACCCCGACAACTTGGATCTGTACAGCTACATCGCGCCGGCCTACTACGAGATGAAGGAATATGACAAGGCGCTGGCCACCTACGACAAGGCGTTGAATCTGGTGGACTCGGCCGATGTGGAGGTGCGCAGCAATCTGGTGGGCGGCAAGGGCGACGTGTACTTCGACATGCGCGACACGGTGGCGGCGTTTGCGGCCTACGACGAGGCGCTGGCCATCTATCCGGGCAATGCGAGCATCATGAACAATTATGCCTACTTCCTGACCCTGAGCGGCCGCGATCTGGACAAGGCCGAGCGCATGGCGGCCATGGCGGTGAAGGAGGAGCCCAAGAATGTGAACTATCTGGACACCTATGCGTGGGTGTTCTTTGTCAAGGGCGACTACTCGATGGCGCTGATGTATATCAAGGCGGCTTACGACAACAGCGACGAGAAGAGCGTCGAGCTCTATGAGCACTATGGCGACATCCTGTTCAAGAGCGGCGATCCCGACCAAGCGCTGGAGATGTGGCAAAAGGCACTGGAATTGGATCCCGACAACGAGGTGCTGCAGCGCAAGGTGGCGTCCAAGACGTATATTGAGAAATAAGAACGAACGATAAAAAAGTAGAGTTTTTCCAACCAATTTTTGATAATGATGACACGAACAATCAACAGGCAGGCCACCGCCAATGCACTGGCTGTGCTGGCTGCTGCCATGGTGCTGATGCTGGGCTCATGCAACACGCTGAAGCGCAGCACGACACCGACCACCACCACGACTACACCCACCACCACGACCACCACACAGGGCGGCAACGTCAGCGCGCAACAGCGGCTGGCGGCTGTGACAGCGACGCTGGGCGACTGGCAGACGCTGCAGTGCGGCGGACAGATGAAGCTGAGCGGCGGCAAGTCGCTGTCGTCGTCGATGCAGATGCGCATGGTGCGCGACCAGGCGATCCTGATCTCGGTGCGTCCGGCGCTGGGCATCGAGGTGGCGCGGCTGCTGATCACGGCCGACAGCGTGTATGCCGTCGATAAGGTTCACCGTCGCTATCTGGCCGAGAAGGTGTCGCTGCTGACGGCGGGCATCCCCGTGACGGTGAGCACGGTGCAAGACATCTTCCTGGGCCGCGCATTCATCATCGGCCAGGGCACGCTCAACGCATCGATGGAGCAGCAGATCGAGGTCAAGCAGGATGGCAGCCGCTGCGTGCTGGCGCCCAAGCAGCACTACAAGGGCTACGGTTACACGTTCACCTACGACGCGGCCAGCCGCATCGTCTCGCTCGACATCGTTCCCGAGGGCAGCACCCGTGCGGCCTATCAGGTGCAATACGACAACGTGAAATCGACCACGGCCGGCCAGGTGGCTCACCGCGTGGGCGTGAATGCAAGCGTCGAGGGCCAGAAATTCAACCTGGACCTGAACTATAACGACATCGAGTGGAATCAGCAAGTGAAGATCGACCGAAGCATCCCCACCAACTACAAGCGCATGAGCGCCACCTCACTGTCAAGCCTGCTAGGCGAGTGAGAACGAAGGCAAACGGCTGAAAATAGTAGCATAGAAAAACAACGCACCCGCTTGGGCCTGGATCAGGATCCCGTGTGGGTGCGTTGTCTTTAAATCTTTTATTACTTATGAAATTTAAAATTACACTTGAATTTGGTTATATTTCCCTAATAATCCTATTTTTTATTGTTTGTTTGTGTGGTCGATAGGATGGATGTGCGTGTTACTTCACGCGAAGCACCTTGCCTGCCTCTACGTTGTTGCTTGACAGGCCGTTGAGCTTCTTGAGCTGGGCAACGGTCATGCCGTTGCGTGCTGCAATCTTGCCCAGGTTGTCGCCCTTGCGAACCTTGTAGGTCGAGCGCTCTTGGTTGCGCGACGACTTGCTGCTCTCCTTCTTGCTGCTGCGCTTGCTATAGGAGCTCGATGACTTGCTGTCCGACGACGACTTGCTGCTGCTCTTGGCGGCGGTGTAGCGGCGTGAGGGCGAGTAGTCGCGAGCCTTGGTATAGTTGCTCTTTGAGAAGGTGTAGCTGTCGGTGTGCGTGGTGCGGTTGCGGAAGTCGAAGATGGCCTCGGGGTTGATGGCATAACCCATGAAGCGCGTCTCGAAGTGCAGGTGCGGGCCCGTGCTGCGTCCGGTGTTGCCGCTCAGCGCGATGGGCTGGCCGGCCTTCACATACTGGTCGGGCTTGACCAGGAAGCGCGACAGGTGGCCATAGACGGTCTCCAGACCGTTCTCGTGGCGCAGGATCACATAGAATCCGTAGCCGCTGCGCTCATATTTGGTGAGGCGCACGCGGCCGGCAAAGGCCGCATAGATGGTGTCGCCCACTGCCGAGCGCAGGTCCACGCCCTTGTGAGAGCGCTTGAACGCGGGACGGTAGCCGTAGCGCGACGTCACATAGTTACCCTTGATGGGCATCACATAGTTGCGCACGTCGATCACCTTGGTGTTAGGCACATTGGCATTCTTATAGGGATTGACCAGATCGCTGTCCCAGCCCTCGGTGTAGATGTCGGGCTCGGGCTCAACCTCCTCATACAAGTCGCTTGCATATTGTTGAGCCTCCTGCACGCGTATTTGGTCCTGGATACGATTTTGCTTTGCCAGCAAGTTGTTGTGCATCTTGCTGTAGTTAGACGCCGACTGCATGTTCTGGGCCTGGGCTCCAAATGCCATCAGGGCCAGTGCTGCAACGGTGCTTGTTATTATATTTTTAATTCTCATTCTCAACTTTTTTATCAAAAAACGTTCAAAGTTACACATTTATTTTGTAAAAGCCGCTCTAGTCACTGCTAAAAAGTGTAAACTTTGGTTTCGTTGTGTAAAGAGGGCTGATTAAATCTGTGGTTTACAAATGAATAAAAAATTCACAAATGCAAACTGCCGTTGCCCCATTTTTTCGCCCTCACGGCGGGCTCTGTTGCCGATGCGGTTGCCTGTGTGACTGAGCGGTCGGGTCCGCATCTGAATGGCTTGTGTGCGTGTGTGGGAGAGAGTGAGAAAAAATCATCAGGCCGTCACACGGTGCGGCGACCTGATGGTTTATCGCTCTTGTCACGACGGCCTGTGGTTAGGCTTGGCTGTCGTTATCGTTGTCGTGTCTGTTATCAGCATGCTGTCGAGTTCGACGCTCGCGTTTGCTGGTCGAGCTGCTGCTGGTATCTTTCTCCTCCTTCAGGTCAATCTCGTTCTGGTCCTGGTCTATCACGCGATATTCCAGATAGTTGAGCGACTGGTCGGGCAGAATGCGGAATTTGCGTTTAAATTCGCGTTTCCACTTCCAGTATTCGCTGATGAGTCCCTTCTTGAGGTAGGCATCGACAAACGGATGCACATACATAATGAAATTGCTCACATTGAGTGAGTTGACGAGGTAGTCTATCTTGTCCTTCAAGGTGTCGGTAAAAAGCAGCGATGGTTGCACTTCGCCTTTGCCCCCGCACGAGGGGCAGGTCTCGCTGGTGACGATGTCGAGTGCCGGCCGCACGCGTTGCCGCGTGATCTGCATCAGTCCAAACTTGCTCAGCGGCAGGATGTTGTGGCGCGCTCGGTCGGTTGCCATCACGTCCTTCATGTGCTTGAACAGCTCCTGGCGGTGCTCGGGCTTGGCCATATCGATAAAGTCAATCACGATGATGCCTCCCATGTCGCGCAGCCTGAGTTGGCGTGCGATCTCGTCGGCGGCGAGCAGATTGACTCCCAGTGCGTTGCTCTCTTGGTCGGCCGATGCCCTCGAGCGGTTGCCCGAGTTCACGTCGATCACATGCAGGGCTTCGGTGCTTTCTACGATAATGTAAGCTCCTGAGCGGAACGATACCGTCTTGCCAAACGATGACTTGATCTGCTTGGTGATCCCAAATTTGTCGAAGATGGGGATGTCACCGGCATACAACTTGACGATGTCGCTGCGATCGGGGGCTATTAGGCTCACATAGTTGTGGATCTGGTCGTACACCTGAGCATCGTTGACGTGGATGCTCTCAAAGTCAGGGTTAAAGATGTCCCTGATCTCGCCGACGGCGCGACTTTCCTCTTCGTACACAAGCGATGGCGGCGTGGCGTGCTGCACCTTGGCTATCGCATCGTCCCACGCCTTGAGCAGCGTCTTGAGCTCGCTGTTGAGCTCGGCTGCCCGTTTGTTCTCGGCCGAGGTTCGGATGATCACGCCGAAGTTTTTTGGCTTGATGCTTTCCATCAGGCGTTTGAGCCTGGTGCGCTCGGCATGGTCGGTGATCTTTTGAGAGACCGAGATTTTATCGCTGAAGGGTGTGAGCACCAGAAATCGTCCTGTGAATGTGATTTCGGTGGTGAGCCTGGGCCCCTTGGTCGAAATGGGCTCCTTGGCCACCTGCACAAGCAGCTCCTGTCCCTGCGTGAGCACGTCGGTCACTGTGCCGTGCTTGTTGGTGTCGGTCTGCAGCTTGAGCTTGCTGATGCTCGCCGGACGCTTGTTCGGATTATCGCGCACCGTCTTGATGTATTGAGCCAGCGTGTTGATCTGTGAGCCCAGGTCAAGGTAATGAAGGAAGGCGTCCTTGGCATGACCCACGTTGACAAACGCGGCGTTCAGCCCGGGCATCAATTTCTTCACCTTGGCAAGGTAGAGGTTGCCCACTGCAAACGAGGCGTCTCGCGACTCTCGCTGTAACGACATCAGCCGCCCGTCCTCGAGCAGCGCAGTCGTCATTTCGGTGGGTCTAACGTCAACTACTAGTTCACTTCTCATCGCAGAAGGTGGGTGTTGTTGATACGTCGTTGTTTCAATAAATTGTAGTCCCCACGGTGTGGTGCCTCGCGCGCCTGATCTTTATATATGTGTAAGGCTGGAGGCTGTCGTCGGGGTGGGGTGTACCCGGCATCGGTCGCACTTGCGTGCACGTCACGCCACGGTTGCAGTTGTGGCGGCGGCAGCTGGGTGCTAACGGGCCCGCTGGCCTCGCGATCACCGGCGCCGGTGTTTAGTAGAATTGTCTCGTAGCGGGAGTTCTCTGGAGTTGACGGGCGTCCAATTCAGGCCCTCAACGGCCTCGTTGCAGGTGGTCGGGCACTCGCGTGCCCCATGGTGATCCACCGCCGCCCATTGTCGTCGCTGCGCGTTGCGCAGCCGCTCCCCGCTATCGGGTGTCCATGCATGATTGCGTGTGCCACCTGGCTTATGCAAACCAGGTGGCACCACTTCATGCCATCACTTCTTGTTTTTGTGACGGTTCTTACGCAAGCGTTTTTTGCGCTTATGCGTCGCCATCTTGTGGCCTTTGCGTTTCTTTCCGTTAGGCATATTAATAATGAATTAATGTGAAAAATATAGCGTATGCTCAAGGCATAAGATTAATTCAACACTCAGTCGATCAGGCCTTAACCTGCTCCATGAACACCTTAGCGGGCTTGAAAGCCGGGATCTTGTGCTCGGGGATGATGATGGCCGTGTTCTTGCTGATATTGCGGGCAGTCTTCTGCGAACGGGTCTTAACGATGAAGCTACCAAAGCCGCGCAGGTAAACGTTCTCGCCCTCAGCGAGTGAGTCCTTAACGGTCTCCATGAATTTCTCAATAGTCTCTAAAACTGATGCCTTGTCGATGCCAGTCGATTTAGCGATTTCGCTAACAATTTCTGCTTTAGTCATTGTAGTATAAATTGTTTTTTAGTTAAAAAAATAAGTATCCAAACTCGTTTAAAATGCTCATCGACAGTGAAATAGATCAACTGCTCATGCAAGTGCGCAAGGCACTGCACCAAGCAGCTATCACTAGCCCCTTTCGATTTTGCGCCTGCAAATTTCGGAATTTTTTTCTAATTAAGCGCTAATAATCAGCATTTTTTTAAAAATATTTTGATTTTTTCCGCTTGATAATTGTCAGAATGTGAACAATTGCCTGCCCGAAGGCCCTGGTTCGGCAAGGATCGGGGGCATAAAAATGCCTGCGGCGAGCGTAAGGTGTCGGCAAGTGTGCTGACGGTGTGGGATATCCGTACCTTATTAAATACAAAAAAATGGCACACAATTTGCACACGTGGGCGAAGAGTATTAATTTTGCAGGCGATTTTAACCTAAAATCAACAAACAGCAGACAATGAAGATTATCAGCAAGGTTGCCGAACTGCAGGCTGCGGTTCAGGAGTTCAAGCAAGAGGGTAAGTCGGTGGGCCTGGTGCCCACGATGGGTGCGTTGCATGAGGGCCACAAGTCACTGATCGATCGCGCGCGTCGCGAGAATGACGCTCTGGTGGTGAGTGTGTTCCTCAACCCCACGCAGTTTAACAACAAGGACGACCTGCGTACCTATCCGCGGACGGCCGACCGTGATGCAGCCCTGCTCGAGGGCTGTGGCGTGGACATCGCGTTCATGCCGACCGTCGAGGACATCTATCCCGAGCCCGACACGCGCGTGTTTGAGCTGGGACCGGTGATGGAGGTGATGGAGGGTGCGATGCGCCCGGGACACTTCAACGGCGTGTGCCAGATTGTGAGCAAGTTGTTCACGTGGGTTTCGCCGACGCGTGCCTACTTTGGCGAGAAGGACTTCCAACAGATTGCCGTGATCCGCGCGATGGTGAAGCAGTTGGGCTTTGATATTGACATTGTTACCTGCCCGTGCGTGCGCGAGGACGACGGTTTGGCTAAGAGCAGCCGCAATGTGCGTCTGACGCCGCAAGTGCGCAAGGTGGCGCCGCAAATCTATGCCACGCTGAAGCGGAGTCTGGAGTTTGCTGCCGACCATACGGTGGAGCAGACGCGCCTGTGGGTGACCGACACGCTGAACGCTTGGCCCGAGATGGAGGTGGAGTATTTCTCGATCTGCGACGGCATCACGTTGCAGCCGGTGAACGACTGGGGCGAGAGTGACTACATCGTCGGCTGCATCACCGTGTATTGCGGCGACGTGCGTGAGATTGACAACATTACCTATAAGAATAATAACCAACCGCAGCAGTGATAGCCTTGCGATAGCCGCAGGCTGTTGCTGCTCATTATGTTATAGATATAGATAACCTTAATTACCTATCATTATGTACATTCAGGTTCTGAAATCCAAGATACACCGTGTGACGGTCACTGACGCTAACCTCAACTACATCGGCAGCATCACCATCGACCGTGACCTGATGGAAGCCGCTGGCATCATTGAGGGCGAGCGCGTGTATATCGTCGATGTGAACAATGGCGAGCGTCTTGACACCTATGTGATTGCCGGTGAGCGCAAGTCGGGCACCATCTGCCTGAACGGGGCGGCGGCGCGCAAGGTTGAGCCGGGCGACATCGTGATCATCATGTCGTATGCCATAGTCACGCCCGATGAGGCGCGCGACCTGCAGCCGCGGGTGATCTTTCCCGACACGGCTACCAACCGCCTGATTGACAACGATAAGTAAACGATTGACAATAATAAAATACACATCATAATTTCGTATCATGTTTGATAATTTATCCGAGAAACTGGAACGGTCCTTCAAGGTCTTGAAAGGACAAGGCAAGATTACCGAGATCAACGTCGCTGAGACGCTTAAAGAGGTGCGTCGCGCATTGGTGGATGCCGATGTGAGCTATCCGGTGGCCAAGCAGTTTGTTAACGAGGTCAAGGCCAAGGCGATGGGCCAGAACGTCATCAACAGCATCAATCCCAGCCAGCTGATGGTGAAGATTGTGCACGACGAGCTCACCGAACTGATGGGCGGCGACCAGGCCCCCTTCAGCATCGAGGGCGATCCTGCCATCATCCTGATGTCGGGTCTGCAAGGATCCGGTAAGACCACCTTCTCGGGTAAGTTGGCTAACCGCTTGAAGAGCAGTGGCAAGCGTCGTCCGTTGCTGGTGGCTTGCGACGTCTATCGTCCGGCCGCCATCGAGCAGTTGAAGGTGATTGCGCAGCAGATCAACGTGCCGGTGTATAGCGAGCCCGAGAGCAAGGATCCGGTGTCGATCGCGCTGCACGCCATCGAAGAGGCTCGCCGCACCAACTGCAACGTGGTGATCGTGGATACGGCTGGTCGTCTGGCTGTTGACGAGCAGATGATGACCGAGATCAAGGCCATCAAGGATGCCATTCATCCCAACGAGACGCTGTTTGTGGTGGACTCGATGACCGGTCAGGACGCCGTGAACACGGCTAAGGCCTTCAACGAGCGTCTGGACTTTGACGGCGTCGTGCTCACCAAGCTCGATGGTGACACGCGCGGCGGTGCTGCGCTGTCGATCCGCGCGGTGGTGGACAAGCCTATCAAGTTTGTCGGCATCGGCGAGAAGATGGAGGACATCGATCCGTTCCGTCCGTCGGGTATGGCTGACCGCATCCTGGGCATGGGCGACATCGTGTCGTTCGTTGACCGCATGCAGCAGCAGTACGACGAGGAGGAGGCCGCCAAGCTGGAGTCGAAGATCAAGCAGAACAAGTTTGATTTCAACGACTTCTTGAAGCAGATCGGCCAGATCCAGAAGATGGGTAACCTCAAGAGCCTGGCATCGATGATCCCTGGCATTGGCAAGGCGATCAAGGATATCGACATCCCCGACGACGCCTTCAAGGGCGTGGAGGCGATCATCCGCTCGATGACGCCGGCCGAGCGCGAGAATCCCGACATCATCGACGGCAGCAGGCGCAAGCGCATTGCTGCGGGTAGCGGTACGAGCGTCGAGGAGGTGAACCGCCTGATCAAGCAATTCATGCAGATGCGCAAGGTGATGCATCAGGTGACCGTGAACCCCATGAAGATGATGCGCGGGGCCAAGAATGCCGCCAAGCAGGCCAAGAAGATGAACCGCCGCTAATGGCGGAATCTGCCGGATGAAGCACATGGGCCAGAACGAAGGGCCATTTGCTTGAATATTAAATAATCACAATCATAAAACACCAACGACTGCCGAGACATGAAACTGCTATCGATCATGCTGCTGTCGTTGGTGTCGTTGTTGCAGGGCAACCGCACGGTGAACCTGATGTTTGTGGGCGATGCCATGCAGCACGCGCCGCAGATCGAGGCTGCCCGTCAGGCGGATGGCACGTTTGACTATTCGCCGTGCTTCCAATATCTGCAGGACGACATCAACTGGGCCGATCTGGCGGTCGTTAATCTGGAATGTCCGCTGGGCGGGGCGCCCTATACGGGTTATCCGGCCTTCAGCGCTCCGGATGCGTATGCGCGTCAGCTGCGTGACGTGGGGTTTGACCTGTTTCTCACCGCCAACAACCATTGTCTGGACCGCCGTGACCGCGGTCTGGTGCGCACGTGCCAGCGGCTGGACTCGTTGGGGATTCCGCACATCGGCACCTATATCGATCAGGCTCAGCGCGATAGCATTATCCCGCACATCGTTACGATCAAGGGCATCAAGATCGCATTTTTGGACTACACCTATGGCACGAATGGCATCCCCATTCAGGGCAGCGTGGTGGTGGACTTCATTGACCAGCAGCGCATTGCCGACGACATTCAGCGTGCACGCGAGCGCGGGGCGCATGCCATCTGCGTGAACATGCATTGGGGCATCGAATATCAGCTCAAGCCCATCGCCAAGCAGCGTGATCTGACCGATTTCCTGGTTGATCAGGGCGTGGATATGATCATCGGCGGGCATCCGCACGTGGTGCAGCCCATGGAGGTGCGTTACAGCCCTAAGTGGCACAAAGATGTGCTGATCGTTTACAGCCTGGGCAACATGATCAGCAATCAGCAACCCATCGACTGCCGCGGTGGCGCGATGGTCAAGGTCGAGCTCAAGCTCGAAGACGGGCAAGCGGTGATCGCTAAGCCCAGCTATAAGCTGTTTTTTGTGCAGCGACCCGTTGACAACAAGGGCACGGGCAACTATGTGGTGGTGCCCGAGGGCCGCCGCGACGTGCTGCGCGCCGACAGCCGTGCCGCATACGACTACTACATGCAACGCACACACAATCTGGTCATGGCCTACAACATCGGCGTGGCGCACGAGGGGGTTAAAGAGGCTGATAGTCAATAGGGACCGGATGCCGTTAAAACCGTTAATAAAGCATAATAGTTGATCAGAAATTACCATTATTTGGGAATTTCGTTTTATTTTTGCCAACATTGAGCGCTTGATATTCAGGGAAGAGAATGATGAGATAACCGTGATCATAATAGAACTAGATGACTCGCACTATGGCAACAAATGAAACAATCACTCCGTTTATGGCGGTTCACCCTGGAGGCATTTTGAAGGAGGAACTGGATGCCCGAGGCATCAAGCAGAAGAAGTTTGCGGTTGCGATCGGGATGCAGCCCTCGGTGGGTAGAATCGTGTGTGGGAGGGTGATTTATGCTGCCGAGTTGGCGCGATCGATTCATCAAAATCGGTCAAAATTTGGTTGGTTATGCAAAATGTATTATTTTTGCGGCGCGATTCAATGAGTTTGGGGGTGCCCGGGCGCTTGCGGCTGGGCTGAGATCATACCCATGGAATCTGATCCGGACAATACCGGCGTAGAGAACTAAACTTATTAATTAACCAATGAGAAAAACCTTCTTGGTGGTTGCGGCCCTGTTGACGGGCGCAACCCCTGCCGCGCTGGCACAGCCCGCGGCGACTGACACGGTGCCCACCGTCTCGCTGTCTGAGGTGGAAGTGCTGGGTACGCGTGCATCGGCGAACACGCCTGTAGCGTTTACTAACATCAGTGGTCAGCAGCTCGCGGCCGAGAATCACGGCCTCGATATCCCGTTCCTGCTGACGATGACACCATCGGTGCTCACCACCAGCGACGCGGGTGCTGGTGTGGGCTACACGGGTCTGCGCGTGCGCGGCACCGATGCCACTCGCATCAACATCACCATCAACGACATCCCCATCAACGATGCCGAGAGCCACACGATCTATTGGGTGAACACGCCCGACTTTGCGTCGTCGGTGCGCGACATCCAGGTGCAGCGCGGCGCGGGCACATCGACCAACGGGTCGGGAGCGTTTGGCGCGAGCGTGAATATGCGGACGCAGAGTTTTGCATCGTCACCCTACGGCGAGGTGTCGGCGAGCTATGGTTCGTTTAACACCAACAAAGAGACCCTGCGCGTGGGCACGGGCCTGCTGGGCGACCATTGGGCTGTGGATGCCCGTCTGTCGCACATCGGCAGCGACGGCTATCGCGACCGCGCCAGTAGCGAGTTGAAGAGCTATTTTGCGCAGTTGGGCTACTTCGGCGACCGCACGGTGGTGCGCTTTGTGACCTTCGGCGGCAAGGAGGATACCTATCACGCGTGGGACGGCATCAGCCGCGCCGAGCTGAAGAGCGACCGCACCTATAATCCCAACGGCGAGATCAAGCACGATGGCCAGGTGACGGGATTTTATGCCGACCAGAAGGACATCTACGAGCAGATCCACTATCAGTTGATCTGGAACCAGACGTTCACGCCGCAGTGGAAGCTGAACCTGGCGCTGCACTACACCGACGGCGAGGGATATTATCAGGAGTATAAGAACAACCGCACGCTGAGCGAATATCTGCTTGAGCCGGTGGTGACGGCCGATGGCACGAGCAAGAAGGCCAACCTGGTGCGCAAAAAGTGTGTGGAGAGCGACTTTGGCGGCGCGGTGTTCTCGCTGCAATATGCGGCCGACCGGCTGCAGGCCACGCTGGGCGGCGGCATCAACCGCTACAGCAACGACCACTATGGCCAGGTGATCTGGGTGGAGAACTATACCAGCACGCTTGAGCCCGACCACGAGTATTACCGCAACAACGGCCGCAAGACTGACTTTAACATCTATCTGAAAGGCAATTATGCCATCACCAACGCCCTGAGCGCCTACGCCGACCTGCAATATCGCCACATCGGCTACCGCATCACGGGCAACAACGACAAGTGGGACTGGACCGCGTCGCCCGAGCACCTGCAGACGCTGGACATCGATGAGCCGTTTGACTTCTTCAACCCCAAGGTGGGCGTCAACTGGCAGCTGAACGACCAGCATCGCCTGTATGCCTCGATGGCAGTGGCACAGAAGGAGCCCACGCGCAACAACTACACCGACGGCCTGTTCTTGCAGCACCCCACGCGCGAGCGCCTTATCGACTGGGAGCTGGGCTACGAGGCACGCCTGGGCAACTTCAACGCTGGCGTGAACCTGTATTACATGAAATACAAGGACCAGCTGGTGCTGAACGGTAAGATTAACGAGATAGGCGAGCTGATGGCCGAGAATGTCCCCAACAGTTACCGCATGGGCGTGGAACTGGTGGCAGGCTACCAGTTCACGTCGTGGCTCAGGTGGGACGTCAATGCGACGCTGAGCCGCAACCGCATCCAGGACTATACGGGCTATGTGAGCGACTACAACGCCGACACGTGGGACGACCTGTGGAGCCAGACCGCCATCAACGTGGGCAACACCACCATCGCGTTCTCGCCCTCGGTGATCATGGGCAGCCGCATTGCGGTGGATTACAAGGGTTTCAACGCCGCGCTGTTGTCGCAGTGGGTGTCGCGCCAGTATCTTGACAACTTTGAGCGCAAAGAGGACTCGCTGGACCCTTACTTCATCAACCACGTGGACATGAGCTACACCTTCAAGTTGCCGCACGTGCGTGCCGTGACCGTGGGCGTGGCGGTGTATAACCTGTTTAACGTCAAGTATGAGACCAACGGCTACTCGATGACCAGC
>Ga0181612_181708_pt1 | contig 21057 bp, 16 predicted proteins | sample HoacroProtozoa21_FD_119630 | JGI IMG/M metagenome (GOLD analysis project Ga0181612, IMG submission 119630) | Hoatzin crop microbial communities from Cojedes, Venezuel. Combined Assembly of Gp0051906, Gp0051904, Gp0051908
GGGTGATGGAGCCCTGGCCCAGGCTGCCCAGGGAGGTTGTAGAGTCTTCTTCTCTGGAGATATTCCAGACCCGCCTGGACGCGGTGCTGTGCAGCCTGCTCTGGGTGACCCTGCTTGGGCAGGGGGTTGGACTGGGTGACCCACAGAGGTCCCTTCCAACCCCTGCCATGCTGTGATTCTGTGATTCTGCGATTTTGTTACAGTTTTGTGTTTTATCTTCAGTCCAAGCGCATGACCAGCTATCGTGGCAAAGCCTGGAGTGGCACAGACTATCCTTGCTCCCGTCTGTTAGAGAGGGGACCTGAGAGCTCCAGGTATAAACTAAATCTCAGTGACAGTATTTTCACACTGGTGCTTGGGGCTTTAACGGATCTTATTATTCTTTAATTTAGAGTCCTGAAAGAATGCACTGGTAAACCCCTCAGATCCAGCGCTGTGTGAGTGAGAACTTTGCATCCCTAAAGCTTCATGTCCAGATTTGTAAATAACTGCCTTTCTGTTGATTCCTGGAAGGCCAGTGAAGCCCTGCAGGCGAGGGCCATGCCGCTCTGGGATTTTCCATTGCTGCGCGGTTGTTTACAGCCACACCAAGTGAGTGCGAAATGGGAATGTTCTGAGCTTGCCTTGTTTTTCACAGCTTTACACCAACTCTACAGAACTGTGCCCAGAGCAGCACTGTGAAGAGCAAGATCCCCCGTGTTTTGCTTGGGTTTTATAATGACAGCTTCAAAATATACAATATTCCAGGAGGGGGGATAAGGAAACGATCCTGTAAAGATTAACCTTGCTTCAGCACGAGCCACTGCTAGCTCTGGAGCAAAGTGTGAGGGTCGGGCTTGATGAGATGGTCAGGCTTGTTGGGACAGATTGTTGTCCCGTAAGCAGGAACCCTGCAGTACCACATCTCAGTACTTCATGCCTGCTCTGCCGTTCTCTGGGCACAGGTAGCAGCAGCAGCACGAGACACGAGACCCTGGCAAACGACAGCCTTACGCTCTGTGAGCTCCAACTGACTTCACTAGCTGTCTCTTGTATTTTCGTAGGCACTGCTGAAGTTGGCTTGGGTAGGAGGTACCTGCAGGTTCTTCCTATCTGCCCTGGGCTCTGTGGAGTCACTTTGGTTGTTTTGAACCAGGTGTGGCCACAAGAATAAAACCACCATTGTGCCTGGGCCCTGGGCTGACTGTACAGCGCAGTGACCACAGATTTGAGCTCCCTCGGAGGGGCTGCCTGCAGTTTGAACTTGTTTTATGTGACGAGCATGGCTTGCACCGCTGAGAGTTGTTTTCTGCGCGTGCAAACCCTGCACTGCGTGTAACAACTGCAGTTGCAGCAGCGTGCAGGCTCCAGGCTGCTTGCAGCAAGCCACAGGTCCCTGCTCTGCAGACTGATGGCACAGTCTTGTTTACTGACAGCAAAAGCACCTCTTAATCACCAAGTGGCCAAGTCATAAAGCAGGAAATACAGCAGAGACATTTTATCACACGTGTGACATTTTCAAGCCTTCTCCACGCTAAGAGGTAACTTGAAAATAAATGTCTCTGCTTATGTTTTTCAGCAAGGGAGGATGGAGAATAAGAGGTGCCCGTCTCTCCAGTCATCTGCAAGCGTGAAAATGATACAGTTTCCAGGTACAGCTACCTCTTCTCGGTTGTGTAAGATCTGCAACGTTCACCCTGTCCCCCTTCTCTTCTTTTCTTTGTATTTTCTCTGTTCGCTCTCCTGGTCTGACTTTCTCACCTCTGCTCCTCCCAAACCGCTGGGAATACTCAGCAGCCAGTGTTTCCACAGAGTAAGCCTTCCAGCCCCTGCTCAGCCACGCTCGGACTGATCTCGAGGAGGTTTCCCCTTCCCAAAGCTCTTCGAGGTTGGATGCTGTACCCCTCTGGGCAGGGTGTGAGGAATACACATGCAAAGCGTGAGGTCGGAAGGCGCTGGCAGCTGGTTGTGAGGAGGGCTCTCCCAGGCAGAGCTGGGGGCCTTGGGCCATGCTTTAAGGCAAACGAGTTTGCCCACTTTTATCTGGAAATAAGTGAAATAGCCGTCAGTGTCTGCAGAGCTGTGCTGTGACACTCCTCGAGACCTGCAAAGGGAAAGCGCAGACTAGGATGGTCTCTTATCATTTTGGATTAAATCAACAATGAGAAGAATTAAAGATGGCATGGAAAGACTCTGTTTTTTTCCTGGAATGTCTTTGACATGTGTAAAACATTATGTTTGCGCATTAATTTTGATGTAATTAATTGTTGCCAGGTTGAATGAATGGAGTGACTTGGGGATGTTCTAACCATCCTTCACCCACCACAGAGACCCGTGTAGCAGCAAGGGGAAAGAGATGGGAAGTTTGCTCCTTTTTCTGGAGGGAGTTTATATTCAGATACTTCTCCCCACGTTTCTAGTGATCCGCATCACATGTAAAATAACCATAGAAGCACCTACTACAAGTTTCTGACCACTAATTTTATCTGCAAACTCCAATCACTAATTCAGTCTCCGAACTGCTCTGTTGTGCTAAAACCAAGAGGATCACGCAAAATGAAGCGAAACGTCTCTGATAGGCCTAGGCTGAAAATTAAGCTTTTTAAGTCTTGAGTGAAGGCAGGCTTAACCTCTTTGAAGAGCACAAGTGGTAGATGTAAGTTGGTGTTAGCTCTAACAAACACCTTTTTAAAATATAGTTTACAGGGCTGAGTACCTTTCTGACTGGGATCGTAATGAGCCAGCACCTCCTGGTGCAGAACACCTCCCTCCCCAGGCCCTGCTCCAGGGACACCTCGCATGCTCCTGGGGCCAGCTGGGACACTGGCACAGAGGGAAAAATGTGCATTTTATCCTCTTTGGCTCCGTTGTTGCTCCCTTCTTATCGCCTTGCTACAGCTCCTTACATTACTGTCTCTGTTCCCTACAACTGCTTCCTGCTGATGGTACGAGGTTTCCCTCCTGCTCTTTTTGTTCCCAAGATAAAGCTGACAGCCCTTGGTGCCCCTCCACCGCAATCTGCTTTTCGGCTGGTGTTTGTTGCTTACTGCCCCATCCTCACCGTAAGGCACGAGAAACACCCAATCCTGAACAGAAATACAGATTCCCCAGCTCTACCCTGTTGCCCTTTCTTCTCACACCTCAAAATCCTCCTGGAAGCTCTGGATTGCTCCCCCTCCGCAGGAAGCGGCCCTGAGACCCTCTGCGAGGGGGGCTGCGATACAGGGTGCCGAAGCCAAAAGCACTGCGGCAGCTGCCATGAGCCAGGCCCCAGGGAATCCTCTCCCAGCGCCTGGCCCGCGTCGGCAGACACGCAACAATTTCAGATTGAAGTTTGGGTGCCTGTTTCAGACAAGCTGTCCCCTTAAATTCTCCTGGACAAACTTTTTCCCGGCGTAACCCTGCTCCCCACCTTCAGATGGTTCCTCCCAGGCCAGATGCCGTATTATCTGGAGCGACTTTCCCTCCCAGCCTTGTTTTCCTCCTACTCCTGAGCCCTTTGTCTGGCTGCCAAGTGGAACGGCCCTGCCAGGCAGACAGCTGCTCAGCATCGCTGCGCCGGTGCTGCCCTGTGGGCCGAGAAGCCGATTCCAGGCTCCTTCCATCTTTGAGGGGGACGTTCTGCCGTAGAGATGGCGTGTACCAGACGGAGAAAAGGCAAACAGCACCTGTAAAGATGTCGGAAGAGACTGTAAATGTTTACAGTAAGGAGGCCTTAATGCTACTCTGGATTTACCTTCGAGACGGCGTGAGTAGCAAGCCTGCTCGCTCCTGCTCCGCCTGGAGGTCTCCCTGGAGGACCACAGAGCGGGAATGAGAAGTTTCCAAGCCCTCAGCCACAAAAGCACAGCCCTGGAATCGCTCTAATGAGAGTTTTCCTCTTTGCAGTTTGCCAGGCAAACAAGCACCAGGCACCAATATCAAAACCAGCCCAGATTCCAACGAAAACCAGCAAAGAAAATAAGCGCAGAAAGGAAACGGCTTCATTTTGCTTGTGAAGAACAGGAAAATAAAGCTCCCGAGCCCCCCCCAGGCAGCAGGAGAGCTCTCCCCGCCCTGCCGAGCACAGGGTGAAGCCAGGCGGGCTGCCCGGCTGGGCGCCCGGGCCAAGGGGCTCCTCCTTCCCTGCCGTTGCTCGCAGGGACGGATTATCACGTTATCTTCATATTACAGGGCTTCCCTGCATCGTCTTTCCAGACGAACGAGCACTCCACCCTGCCCGATCCCCTCGGTTTGCCTCGAAGGACTCTCCCTTCTTGCCCTGCGGGCCAGACTCGCGTTACCCTCTGCTCCTGCGCCCTTGAAGGCTGTGCCAAGGAGGGCGGCGCGGCCCAGGGCGCGCTGAGCTGGCACCGCTGGGCTGCCAGGCTGCGGCACGGCCCTGCCTCTGCCTCCCGACCGCTGCGGCTGTGGGCCCGGGGCAGGGAATACCCCACCCTTTGGCTGGGGCAGAGGAGGCTCGGAGACTTGCCTTCATCCCAGCCCTGTCTGGGAAAGCTCCTGAAGCTGTGCTGCGTCCAGGAGCAGAGGAATGCGCAGCAAAGCTGAGTGCTGGCTCGCCTGAAGCGCTTCCCGTACGCGGGCTGGTGTCAAGCACCCAAATGCCCTAATCAGATTGTGCCCGTGTGAAATAAGCTTCCACGTGACACCTGCGGTGGCTGCAGAATCCGGTTACCTTCTGGAGGGACACGCTGGGGTTAAGCCTCACAGAAAACCTTCCCCGTGCAAACCAAGTGTCACCAGACCAGTGACGTATTCCTGAAACAAACCGTCGAGAGGCACAAAACACCTCTGTCCCTCACTGCGACACCAACTGTAAAGCCTGATGGGAGCATCCCTAATTGTTTTGTTGCTGGTCATTTGAGCAAAGGAAGCGGAGGAGAGAGTGGAAGCAAAGCCCAGGGCTGGAAAATGGAAATGACTGTGAGGAAAGGAATGTGGAGCTTCACAACAACTTGGGGGGGAGAAGAGCACAGAGCAGAGAGAAGGGGGAAGGAGGAGAACCAGGGGGGAAATCGCAGCGACACAACAGCATGGTCTCATGGGGTGCAGTACATGGCCCCGGTGGCTCCTCGGTGGTCTCTGGTTGGGCACTGTACGGCCCCCGCTGACTCTGCTGCCTGGCGCTGCCTTCCCCTGCCCAGGCCAGAGCCTCAGACGCAGCTTTTGCCAGGATGAGTTTAACACATCTGCCGAGCTCCTGCCCCAGGACACGGCTCGATGCGAAAGTGAGAGCCCTGAAGCCGTCTCTTGCTAAGCTGGTGTTTGCGTACGAGGATCGCTGGTGTAAAAGCCTCTGTGCCCAGCTCCGTCAGTGGGTTCGTGTGGAGTCTTGCAGCGTGGATTGCCAGATTTCACACTCCCAGCAGAGGCAGCGTGACAGGGCGATGTCCACAGCGCTAGGGCTTGGAAATGCTAAGTATTTTTAGGCAGCCAAATAATCAAACTCCGCCTAAACATCTACCCGAAGAGCGACAGCAGCAGCCTACTGCCCTGTCATGCTGCCTACGAACCCCTTCTTCACCCCCGACCGCAGCAAAGAGGGGAGCCCACGGGGTCCCCCCAGATCTCTGAGGAGCGGACACGCCGTGGGTCTTCCCCAAAGGCAGAGCCCCCCAGGCCCTGAAGCATGGCCCAAGCCCCTCAAAAAGGGCTTTCAGGAGGGCAGCCAGGCTGTGGCACCCTCCCCAGGAGCATGCAGGCCTGGGATGTGCTTTTCTCTTGCCAGGGAAGGGAAGAAACACCAGTGTTTCACTGGCGTCCACCCCAGGAAGCAGCAAAGGGCCAGTGGGGCACACGTGGCTCAGCAGAGGCCAGCTGCAGGCTCAGCTCTCTCCTTGCTCACATCTACCTTTTCATCCACTCCAAGTAACTCCAGGGGAGATCCTACCCAGGAGTAATTAAATCACTTGCACCCTGGTTTATGATTTAACGTAGTCATTCTGGCTGATACAGATCTCTGTTTCACGCAATTTGTTGTGTATTTAGCAGGCACAGTCAATTTTTCCAGCTTATAAATGTGAAAGGAGGGAAGCAACATCTAAACCAGAGCTGGACTTCCCAAGGTAGAAGCCGTCAGCTCACGAGCTGCCTCCCTGGCATTTTTAAGGTGCATTATTCACATATTGGAAAAAAGCCAAGCAAAACTTCTCTTAAGACATTTCTCCCTTGCTTACAGAACAAAGTCTACTTCTTTATGAAAATGAATAATTAAATTCTGAGGTTTGGGCATCTTCACTTATTGCTGAGAACTTGGCATCATCGCTGTTCCAGATTTGGGGAAAATGAGAACAAGAGTCACTATAAAATGATTTACGAAAACAAGATTAGATTAGTCTGTTTATCCTGAACTAACTCTTTGAATAAAGATATTTGCATGCTATGCATAAAATATGAAGAAGTTGATACTACCCAATCTTAATAGTTTTTATAAACCCTCCTCCTTTTTTTAAGATCATTACAATTAGCATTCAGAGAACGTTGTGAATCTGCTCTTAACTACCAATAAAACTAGTTTAATTAACCAGTGAAATTAACCAGGTTAAGTGCCAGGTATTTAAAAAGATTGAAAGAAAAGATGTTTGGATTATCACAACAGGACTTCTGCTAGTCTGAAGGACCCTAAAATGGAACAACAGTGAGTATGTTTAATGTATGCAGAAGTATTGCTGAAAGGCGCTCCAGTATAAACAACCTACGTGGGTAAGTTCCACAACAGAAAATTAAAAGGGGAAACCCCCCCAAAGTAGTTATTGGTTTAATTTCACTTTTTTTCTACACCCCCCCTCCCCGTCCCCCCAGTACAGAACCCAGCATGTTCCTTTGTCATTTTTGTGAGTCTAAATCCTTCTGAACATCGCAGTGATGTTTATTGCTGGGCACTCGATGTTCCGCCACTCTGCATGAGGACAGCTGGCACGCACGGGTAGTGTCTGCTCACACGGAGAACGCAGGGAAGCGGCGCGCAACACTGCGCTGGAGGGTGAAACTTCAAGGTTGGCAAACGTTTCCAGTCAGGGCAGGCAAGAACACCTACAATTCATCCCAAATGTGACGCGTCTTTGGAATTCTGTTGCCTTGGACTATTAACGGGGTAGACTGAAGAACCACTCATAGTGAAGACCTGCTTTAAAAAAATAGTGTGTCCTTTGTGCAGAGGTAGCCTCAGAGCAAAAGTTGTCGCAGGGGTGCGGTACGGCCCCTCCGCCGGATTGCTGGCAGATGCTGAGGCAGCAAACACCCACCCCAAATAAAATTCAGCCAGCTGTAGGACTTCATGTCGGTGACTGAAAAATAAATCACATGACTTGGCAAATAAAACTGCCGTTACGTGCCTGCAATGACTCTGGCATTTTCCTGGTTATCCTCTCCAAATCAGAAAGTGGAGACATAAATATGTATGTAATCAGAAATACCAGCAGCAATCTGTCTTTATCCTTCACAGGGCAAATCAAGTACAACAAAACTGCTCTTCGGCAGGTGACCTGTGTCATTAAAGTTATGCCCTGAGCACAACTCAGTTCAGAAACTTCGCTCTTACACCAGTTAACATACGTTGATTCAGGTATTTAAGCACTGCAGGACTTTTATCAACAGAGGACACTGCTTAAATCCAAACGTGTTCCTGTATCAGTTAAGTGCACCAGCACCGTTACTTCCAGTCTGTCCTCTCAGCACAGATGTCCTTCTGGAAAGAACAGTCAGCGCCCTCCACACGCGTGGCCTGCAACTCCACAGAGACCCACGGGATCGGCTGACGACACAGAAGGTGAAACATTCCTTATACAACTTTCGGCCTCAGCTTAAACCTGTCTGGTTCCTATTCTTGAATCTTATTACTGCCTCAAACTTCATTCACTCAGAAAGGATTTTGGATCAATTAAGAAAAATTAAAGCGCACCAGGGAAGTTCTTGCTAGGTTTTTGCTTCTCACTCTCTTTAGCGTAAGCTTTTAGAGGCAATCTGCCCTCAGCTGTTGTAACTGTGGCTGAGAAACACTGGTATTTCCAGTCTTTTCTTCCCCCCTTGGTGTTTTTCTCCTTTTAAAAGAGAGTTGTTGCTTCTCAAACTCAGTACCAAGCTAAGCAGCAAACGAGGCCAAGGCCGCTCAGCTGAAGCGTCAGCCCTCGAGGTTTCCCATGTCTCCGTCCGCACCCAGGCATGTTTGCGGTTGCCTTACTTCGTGCCTTCTGCCAGCTCCGCCAGCCTCTACCGTGAGAGGCTGCGACGCAGAGTCCACTGCAGCTGCCAGCACACGGCAAAAACGCCTCCGTTATTTCTGCACATTCATTGCTGACGCTTGTGTTGACCACAGAAACTACCCGAAGTGTTCTGCTGCTACTTGCAGCTGGACGCTTCTTGCCATCACTCTCCAGTGGCGCAGCTTTGCAGACCGCTTAACTGAGGAAACCAGTGTGCAGACACAGCCCCTCCCAGCAAGAGGGGAAGGGCAAAGCCTGGGTGACAACTGCTGCAAGCTTTAGGGCTAAAGCAGGGACAGACAATTCATGGTTTGTCTCCAACTTTGATATAAATAGATGTATTTTTATCTGGCAAATAAAAATATGCACCATTTTTTCCAAAGAGAAGAAAGTTCCATTATCTGTGTTTTGCACATTTAGACATTACGTGAAGCTCAAAACGTTCCCAGAAAATACTCTGCAACAGACACATCTTTTCTGCTCTCAAATTACTCTAGGAAGAGTGCTTTTCAGACAGTTAACATTTAATATGAATGCAGCAACCGTACTTTTACATGTTAGGACAGGGGGCAGGCCCTATTGCTGATGCAGCTTAATTCTAGAACCCGTAGAAGCTCACCGAATGCACAAACTGAGATACTAATGAGTGGAAGAACACGATAATGTATCTAGGATTAAAGCTCAAGATCTGAAACGCACTCAAAAGACTACAGAAAACAAACTCCACAAAAATTCAAATAATTGTTTCTCTCTGATACAGGCACTAAGAAGTGAATAGTACCAGTCAGTGAAAGACACCGGGAATCAATATTCTCTCAAGAAAATGCATTATGCACCAAAAATATAGAATAAAGCCACATAGCATCAAAAGGATCAGGGAAGACAATCGATAGTTTTGACAAAAATGATGACAACATGTAACACGCACAATGTATGCAGACGTCCCTAGGAAGCTTTATATATGCCATATATATTTCAAAGTACACACAAACTGCCTGTTGGGCAGGTTGAGAAAATAGGAATACATCTGGGGAAGGTCACCAAGAAAAAAAACGCACAGGAAAACAAGAGTTATTTACATTCAATAATTCAGTAGCCTTTAACGTCTCTATATACATACAGACTCTTTCTATATATGTACAGACTGTGATGGGATCCGAACGAAGCTTATTCCAAACGCAAAATACAAAAGCCCCTTGATGATTCCCTTGGCAAATGTCCACAGGTTGCAGAGCTTTCTCCATTTACAAAGCAGATCCTACACGCCGAGCAGACAGCCAGCATCTCCGGGGAACCTGCAGTCCTGCCCAGAGGTGCGTGTTCCCAACGTCCACACGGCCATGGGAAACGAAGTGAAAACTTGCTGTGCAGAGGAGGGTTTTAGGGGGTCAGAATCGCATTTACTGTGTCAGACGTATCTTCAGTATGAAGCTGGTTAACAAGTCAAACTGGAGTTGCTGTCAAGGGACAGTTTAAAAGAGAAAAAGCCAAATTTGATCCCTTCAATTCCCAAGTCAACTTAAAATGTGGATCTTCCCCCTCTACAGCATGCTTCCAGAACTCACGCAGTGCAGCCATTACTACCACTTTACACTGAGCTTTGCTCCTGTTATCAGAGACAACTATCCTTTATAAATTTTACATCCGTTGCAGCTGGCGATTTACACAAAGCAGATCAATGCCCCACAAGCAGCAAAAATAGAGACCATTCTCGCCTCGCAATTTATATGACGTGACAATCGGTCTCTCCTTTTTCCTCCCTGTAAGGATGTTTGTCTTACGGGCAGTGCTGCAAGAAGATTATAGAACCACAAAGGTTGGAAAAGACCTCTAAGATCATCAAGTCCCTTTTCTCCCCCAACCTTTATCAGCAGCTCATGCAAGAAACAAACTACTACCAAAAAAACACACCTGGACCTCCGAGCACAAATTTTCAAGAGAAAATGTTTTTTGTAGCTCGAAGGCTCCTGTTTTTTATCGATGTTAACCTTTAAGATGTTGTAACACTCCAGAGCTGTGGCTGCAGATGTGTTAGTAACCGAGTAACAAAGCCAAGGCATGGACGGCGGCAAGCAGCAGAGCACAGGCAAAGGAGAACAAGTGGGGGAACAGATTTCTGGAATGGGAACAGTTCTTAAGGATCTTTAAGTGTTAGGTGTGGGTGGGTTTTCTCTCCTCCAGGGGACGTCAGTCCATGGGAAGTTTAAGAGGGTGTGAGTGAACAGCATACGCTACAAACTCCTGAAATAGCCTAGTATGGCTTGGGTATCAATACAGAGAATGTCCAATTCAATATTTGCTCATTCCACCAACCAACACTGGCACAACAGGCTCAGTAGAGCACTTAGCAACAGAAGAGTATTTAAATAATGACTTTTAAAAAAAAAAATAAAAAAAAAATCATTATTTGTGAAGCTACCACTTCCAGAACCATCCTACTGAGCGTTAAGATCTAAAATACTATGTTACCATCTCAGATGGTAGAAGTTTCTACATTAAATAATACTACTACTAATTAAAAAACCCCAGTGAAGTCCACACACAGCTTGCTGTTACTAGCAGTTCAGTTCACTATCTGTTGCAGTAGTAATTTGTCAGCATACTCTTCAAAATCTCACTACTTTTCCAGGAATGGATGCCAAACCCATCCAATGGCGGGTACGGAACACACGAACATCCTCCCCCACACCCTGGCTGTGGTCTAGCTTTCCAAGGCACATTGCAGCACTCGGGCAAGCTCCCCTGTACTGCCAGACGATTAAAACACTCGTGAACACCTACCGCCTGCATTGCAAGCACTTTACAGACCCGCAGCAGGCACTACGGCAACAGGCAGCATGCCGGCTTATTCTGGATCTGGATCTACATTCCCAGTCAGTCTCAGCATGCGCCAAGGATTCGTCCCTTTGACCATTTCGGACCAGGAGCAGAGGGCAGCAGGCAGGCTTCCTTCCCCGCGCAGGGGTGCCGGCACAGGCAGGGTTAACAGAACCTGAAGTGAAATAATCTACGTAAGGGAACTCACTTCAGCTTGAAGCTGTGGAACTTCTGGCGCCGTTACTTACGGAAAAGCTCTTTACGACACTTGAATCTGGCTCACGGAGCATTTACAGGAGTGACACGCGCTACAGTGGATTACTGCTGGTGAGCTGTACTTAAAACATGCATCAAGGTTTAAACACAGTTGACGTCTCGCCTCATTAATGAGTTCAGCTGAAATCTGGACTGCAAGACAGAAGCCAGGTTAAAGCAGACCGGAACATGCCAAGTCCTGTCGAATTCCAATTGTACAGACTTGTTAGTTTTTTTGGAAGACAGCGATTGCCTAAACAAGACTCCACTTCTTGTTAGTACAATAACTTTTATTTGACATCTACAAGATCATTATCTTGTAGGCTTTTTGGACAGGTTTATACAATCTCAATTTTTCAATAGTGCAACCTGTGCAAGCAAGAAATGACAAACATTGTCCTTCACTTTCTTATAAACATCTACTATTATAGGCAAAACAAAACTTACCCATATTATAGATAAGTGACTATTCACATTTGTACATTACAATTTCTTTTAAACAGCTCCAGATAAACTCTACAATGTCTTACAACATATTAAACAGTATTCAAGTTACTGGGTAACAGAAACAGCACATACAGCGGAACCCTCAAGTGTTTCCCATTCTCTAATTTACAGCTCAAGTAAGGTTTCATCTTACAAGTGACAAATTAAATTACATTAATGAAGTAAAAAATATAAGATTGTATGCGAGATGGAAGTGAATTTGCACTTAAGTTTCCATAACCACCTCGGATTAAGGAAATGCTTCAATTTAAGGAAAACAGGCATCCAGCCATCTTTGCAGTACACATTAGGAATACCATTAATACATTAAAAATGAACTAACTTTAATTTAAGATGTTTATCACAAAAAGAACATGTTGTAGACTCAAATATATAACCCCCAGGAGAGAACCAGAAAAAATGCAACACCTGGGTATAAACACTATAAAAATGCAATAACCAATGCTGTACAACTAAGATTGTGTTTCTCTCTGAATTCCTGTCTCGTGTGTTTATCCTGTCCATGCCCGTTTCCAAAGACATGCACTGTCAAACAGAAACTGGGAAGGAACCTGAATGCATGATGTGCAATCTCGAGGTTTCATGCTTTTATAAACTCATAAATCGAAGAGAAAAACCCAATATATATTTTCTATATATATACTCAATACATGCATTCAAGGATATCTCCCACAGCAATGGCATCGATGCACTGCGTTAAACCCTGAGCACTGTATGACAAGATAAAAATAAAGCCTGCTTGGGGATTTTCAAGCATTTTCAAACAAATTGTGGTTTGTAGCTTAAAAGGCCAAAAGTAAAAGCAAACAGGAAGCACTACAGAGAGCATAAGGAAAGACAGATGCACCACCATAAACAACTGCTGGCTTTCAGTTCTACCAACCTTTTTAGATCTCTTTATTCCCAAAGTATTGGAGAGCACACAACTGAACTGAAAAAGTTATATTTCTTTGGAATCTGTCCCTGATTTTTATGCAAGTGATATGCTTTTACAGCCTTTTCCTCAAACACCAAAGTCAACACCTGTAGTTTGTCCTGTTATGCGTTGTTGAAATTGGTGATGCTTTGCGGGTGATGCTGCTGCCATATCTGCTGCTGCTGGACTGCAAGCTGCTGAGACTGGTCTGACGTTGACAGGAGGTTTACAAGGGGCGATACGCAATTTGCAGGAATGATCAAACCTGAAAACAGCAACAAATCGATTGTTTCATAAGTGTGCAAACAATTTGTTCGTTAAACCTCAACCTGATGATTCCACCAGTTAATTTATGCAACAGTCAGCGACCATTTCCAATGCCAAGTCTCATCAAGCACAGCTACAAGTTCCGCTTCCCAGCAAGAGGTTTGTCTTCAACAGTCACTAGATCCTTTAGGTCATGGCGCAACACAAAGTTGCCCTTTTGCCCCCGAACACAAGTTTTATTCTTATGTTGCCTGCTGCCCCGTAAAACCAGAACTCAGCTATTTTTGCTTTTCTAGTCTCACAGAGGTTACAACACCATGAAAGTCTGCAACATGAAAAACCTCGTTTCAACATCTTAGAAAACTGTTACTAGAGTAGGAGCTGTCATGACATCGCACAGCCACAGGAAGCCCGCGTTTGAAAAAAAAAAATACGGAGATTTCAGCCTCTGAGATACCTGCTACGAGGGCTTCACTAAGAGGTTTAGGGACAAGAAGTGATAATCATCTTGAAGTCATTCTAAACCATTGATTACATACGACTTCCAGTAGCTCAAAACCCACAAAAACAATCACTTCAAGGGCTTATTCTTTGCCAAAGTGGGCAAAAAGTGGAGCCCTTATGGTTTCAAAGGTAGCTTGGCTCGAACAGGCCAAATACAACATTTCTGTTCCCAGTAAATTGGAAGAACTCAGAGAATAAATGTTCCAAAGCCTGGCTGAAAAAAAATTCTCTATTCTTTAACTCGACTCAAAACAGTGTTTGTACTACAATACAGATTGCAAGCGTTGTATTTCTGCCCCTCCCCAACGTACATCCTGACAAGCCTTTTCTCTCATAAGCATCTTTATAGAGCTTCCTATGTGACTCTCAACACAGACTGACTTCTAAGTTACAACTACTCTCTACTTCAAGATGGAAATAAAATGACAGACAAGGCACTTACCTACGATCCTCTGCCCATCTTCTGTTCTTAGACGAACTATTTGCATTTTCACATTTGTACCACTCACAGAGGCTAGAACGCCTTCTACTTTTGTCCAGACGCTCAATACTGAACCACACAAGACATAGTACGTTCGACAGCGGAGTCCCACTTCACAAACTAATCCCAAGCCTGCCTTCTTACAATTGCCTCTCCTACAGTATGGAGAGAAAAAAAAGGTTTCAGAAGAGTTCTGCGAACAAAGTATCCAATTCCATTAATGACAAGCCTTGAAGTTATTTAACCTGTATTCAGAGTTGAGCAAGGCCTGCAAGTATGCTGCAAGGGAAGGATGCCTTATCCACAGCACACCTCCAACGGTAAAGCTGGGAGAAGTGCTGGCCTGTTTAGGACTGCATCTTCAAAATGTACAGACAGAGCTTTAAAGTCAAAGATACCACTCACTTCGATCACCTGAGACCAGAATACGTTACACATGAAACTGCTATCTGATCAGCGTGTTTCAAAAGCTCCAGTATTAATCTGAAATGTCTACCAGTTATGCTGTTTCTCAGGAGTTAAGACATCAGCTGCTGAGTTCAGACACAGAAGAGCCAGCACAAGCACAGCTGTTTCTGACATCTAGCTCATCTCTACGTGAAGTATTCCTCCCCCCCAGTAACATCTGAACTATCCTACCACAATAATAATCAGATCAAGACCCTTGAAGCACAAGCCACTCCCGGGCCATTCTACTTCTCCTGGAGTGCAATGGATACGTCAGCATTCATCTGACACATTACAACTTCAAGGGCAAGTGCAAAGCTTCATGTTGCCACTCAAAGGCTGGGTCATTTCACTGGTCATGGGACAATTCTTCTTCAGCAAGAAACACAAGATTTCACATGAGGAACAGAAGAATAAAAGTAGTGATAAACCAATTTACATAAACAGTTTAAGTTAAAGCATCTATGTGCATACAAATACTAACCAGTAAGCATGGGTGCAGGTGTCTGCAGAAGAATTGTACTGCTCTAACCAGTGCGGCAGGGCATCTTCAGAAGGTACCTGGAAAAGTCATCCAAAGTGGGAATAATAATCATCAAGTAAAACACATCAAGACTTGCATAGAACAAAAAAAAGCAATTTGGTCATTGCTACAAGAAAAGATGGAGCGCTGACTGACGGTGACGAGAGGTACATTATTCTGTCATTTCAGGCTATGCCAGGGAAATGCAATCTCAAAGGATGAGCAAAATGCTTGAACATAGCAGAACCTCAGCAACAAGAGCAGCAGAGCCTCAGAGCTTTTCCAGTAATCAACCTGATCTCAGAGTTTCCTCAAGTTTTAGAACAATTTTATGGTGTCAAATTTGGAAGAAGTGTTAGATACCTTACCAGTCTCTAAACAAAATTATCCATTACAGTATTTAAAGTGTCATCAGCAAACAGCTGAAGCTTCAGAATTGTTACTTAGAATACACTGCACACAGCTGCTTATTTAAGAGCACGTTTGTACACCTTACATAGAAGACAGACTTTTCCTCGCTAGTCCTGAAAACCCCCTCATTTTCTATTACCACACCACAGATTATTTATAGTCAGAAAGCTTTGGATATAGGAATGCAGAAACCATGTGGATTCCATTAAAAAGACCCAAATACAAGCTCTGCTCTGGAAAAATAAGCCTAGTTTCTGACTTGCTAGAATTACACACAAATACCAGAAAAAAAGGTCCTTATCACTCTTATCCAATTTTTCTAAGTTTAAAACTAGCATAATTTTATGGGTTACCTTCTTGTATTTCTTTTTCAGGTCTGCACATGTTTCTAGCTTGAGTTGTTTCCCAGTATTTGGTCTGTATACTAAAAAAAGCTTCTTTTTAGGATTCACTTCTTTTACGAGAATAGCGGTTTTCTTGTTATTTCTGATCTGGAAAAGAAAGACAAACCAAAAACTTTAAGTTTAAATATGCTGACAGTATCTACCCGAGGTGATTCCATACTCTGCTCTTCACAGAGTAACAGCGCGCACGTGTGTGTACAGTAACACAAGCAGTAAGGACACCTTTAGAAGACAGTATCCTTAATCCACATTAACCTCACAACTTCTCTTTAAAGTGAAAGCATCTTGTTTCTTGATGCAGGTTTAAATAAGAGTTATTAATTTGGGCTCACATTCCTACCAGAAAACATCCCGAGCAGCTAAAAAGCTTCATCCTTAAGACTTGGAAACAAACTTATGTAACATGAGTTTTAATGTAAGATTGAAAGCATTTTGCAGAACTGAACAGTAGTCCATTTGAACAGTAATTTTTCACAGGAGACAGTGTATTTGGTTAGCCCCCCGCCCCCCCACATTTCGCTAAAGAGACAGACAAGCTTACCTGTAGTGATAAATAAAATCCATCATCTGGACCTGTCTGTTCTGCCCAGATCTTCGTTGCTTCATCCCAAGACATTCCTCGCTCCACACTGATCTAGAAGAGAGCCACGCAGTGGTACGCGAATGGGAACAGGCTTTAGGGCCGCTACAGACACAGGAACTAAAGAACCACAGAGCCAAATACTGCCCAGTGACAGGCCTGGAACCTCCCTCACTCAGCACATGCTTAGCCAGTTGCCACATTTTACAAATTTGCTGGTAAGTAAGTTTTATTAGTTCAAAGAAAGATACAGAATTAACTTACTGTGTAGAGTTCTACATGTCCGGAGGTAGAATATCCGGGAGTTAAAAACTTCTTCACGTCTGCCTTCCTTACCTTCTCATCCCCAGAGCCCAAATCTTAAAAGGAAAGGACAGAGTTACTCTGCTTGGTCTGTTCTTACTGAAGTACAAGAGTACTGAAAAATTGCTTTACTCACCTAAGATGCCCATATCGTATCTTCCATTCTTTTTAGCATTTTGAATAACTGCATTTAATGTGTCAGAAAAGTACTGGAATAAAGCATTCTGCTGATGTACTTCCATACCAAGAATTCTATTCAGAAATTTCCCTATATTGTTATAATCTTAAAAAAAAGAAAAAAAGAAATACACATATTAGGTCAACAAAGATTAAATCTGATGACAACAAGCTCTCAATCAGTATTCAAATAGTCTCAGGAAGACTACTTAAAGCCATCCTTTCAGAAATGAGGAAAACATTCTGAAGTTCTCTAAAAAAGTCCCTTTTTAGATAGTTATAACTTCAGTTCTGCTGCTAGGAATCTAGTATCACGATATATGATATTCCTAGTGACACTCTAAAGATACACGGAACACAGAAATACCTTTATCAAGCGTCAGTATTCCAGATCTGTCTTCTACATTTATCAAGCCTACGCCAATCAATCCCTGACGAACATCTAGGAAAAAGAAGTTAAATCATAGCTACTTTGCCATCTAAAAATAAACCAGTGAAGTACCAGCTGCTTTAGCAATCTTGTTTCAGGATCCACTTTCAAAACTTCCAGCACCCCTCAAAATACATTACCTACAATTTCTACCCAACACATCAATAAGCAAGGCAGAACTCTGCCTTCTGTCCTTCCAGGAAGCACAGGCAGGGAAAACTACTAACAGCACTATACATGAGCCCAGAGGGGAACAACATATTGCAACAGATAACGGGAACATGAAGTTAGAGAACTGTACGTAATACTTTGGCCCAACAGATATAGAACATGCCTTATATTGAGACAGTTTACAGATCTTGGTTCATACGTGAACTTCAACATTCAAGTAACATGCATAGGAATAACACCCAGCCAGAGCCCAGCTGAGCCAGCTGATTGTTTTAAATAGTAACAATGTTTTCTAGCTCTAAAATTACTTGCGTTTTCTGCACACTAGAGAATGATCAAAAGGTAACTATTACATCCAGTGAATTACACTTACCTTTGAAGAAGTCTCCAGGAAAATCAGGAGGCGGTGAGACCATTGGAGAGTCCAAGTTCACAATGGATTTCATAACAATCTCCAAAGCGTTTCTGCCATACTGCGTCAGAAAAAGAAAGTCGCTCTAACAATGTGATCTGCTGTTTGTGCCTCAGCCCCAAGCGCACATGGTTTAACAAGCATTTGTAATTCACAAGAAAAAGTTTTTCTCTGCAATAAAGGGAACTAATTATTAGCTTTTCAACTATGAACTACACTATATCAACAGCCCAGTCTTCATTTCTAATTAGACTTGCCAAATTCATGTCAGTCGTGACTGAAAGGACACATACCATTTACTTAAGACTCTGACTGTTAGCAAATGCAGAAAAGCAATTTACACACATATTTGTGTTCCACATAGCTTTGCAAACAGAATTAAGACTGTTTACTGGCTGTCTCAGAAAGAGGCGTCCTGCCAGAAAGCAATACAGTCAAAAGTAAAGCACTTCACAGGAGACAGAAGAAATCCTTCCTCAACAGGTCAATTTGTAGAGCAAGAACCACAGCATGAGCTTTCAAACAGGAACAGAACCGTCACCTTGTTGTCAAAATTGAATCTGCTGAGGTCTCGAGTTTCTGTAGCCCGTCTGTCACCATGGGTGAGGGCTCCCTGTTAAGACACACCTTTGTAATTAAATCAAATTCCAAGAAAAAGGAATTTAAGTTGTATTTTCTCAAATGAAGGATCAGACTTCTCGAAACAATCTTACCAAGCTCTCCAGTCTTTTTGCAACTATAGATGCAAATCTTTGCTCGCCTGCCAATTCCGAAATCAGGAACACGTACTCTGGAGCAGTCACTTGGTTGGATCTATGAGTTCTTCCTGGATAATTAAGTAGAAGCACATATGTTAAACAATTCTACTTCACTGAACATTTCTAATAAACTGAATTGTGAAGAGTAAAAAACAAGCTAGAACTTAGTCCTGATGAAAATTAGTTCCTGCTGTAGTCAGCCAATACAATGTAGTACACGAACGCTCTACAATTGTGGCAACTTTCATAAAGACGCTTGATAGATGAAAAAACCCTAAGCTGCAGCCTAAGTTTGTTTGCTAGGTTTCTTTCAAAACTTTTAAGACTATTTGCTATGACTATAAAGCTGATTCTGTTCACGAGCAAAGGACATTGAAAGGGTCCTTAAGAGGTTGCTTAGTCAATCATATTTTCCATGAATTAGCAGTAAGTTCTATTAGTATTACCGAGTTTGCTAGGGGAAGGATACAAAAGAGTTATTTACCAAACTGCTGTATTGCTCTGTCAGCGCTCCACGGCAACTCCAGAGTCATGTGAACTCTCCGTCTCTGATTCTTAGCTCGACGGTCTGCTTGCAATGATATACCAGAGCTGGCAGCCTCCGAGATTATGGCAATGTTCTTTTATTAAGAAAGGAGTTAGTTAGCAATAAATCCAAGATCAAGCCTCAGTTTTCAGTTTCTAAAAAAACTTTGATTTTACTATTAATACTAACATGTGTCCAGAATGGTTTCACTGTTCTTTGGTCTTCCTATTGCAAGAAGGGGGGCGAGGGGAGAAAAAGTATGGCGCGCTCTCAGAGTTAGAAATACTAAGGCTTTTTTTTGTTTGTTTGTTTTTTGTTTTTGAGTGAAAGGAGTGGTTTTCGCTTTGCTTTTCAGCAACGCCTGCCTGTGCAGATGAAGGCAGGCAGTATGCTGCAGTCCTGCCATTCCAAAGGGCAGGTGTCTCTGATGTTGGCCTGCACAGGAAGAGGGACACAGCAGAGGGACACAGGGAGGCTTGCTCCAATAGCAAGCAGCACAGAGAAGACAAAAAGTTGCTGCCAATACTGTATAAGGAAGAGGATACGGCCATTCTAGTATCTGAATGCATGCGCCTTGAAAGAATGTAAATGTTTAGACTGTGCGCAAGTGACTAACAGGAACATGAGTATTTACTCTTAAGTGTAAAAACAGGCCACAGAAGTTCCACACAACAGCTATGCTTACTTGATTTGCCCTCTTGTGGTAGCTCGTCCCAAACGAACCACAGGGAAGTTGTTTGGATTTTTCCCCCTCCTTATCAGCTTCAATTCTACCATTATCCCTGTCTGTATTTTCTTTCAGAGTGCAACATAAAGGACAAAAGCTATCACTCCCCCCGAGCATTACTTTCCCAACCTTGTTAAGGTAAACAACCTCCAGCTTCTCCCTTCAGCCTCTCACTGAAAGTTTTTTCATACCAAGTTAAGCAGCAGTTTTCCCCGTTTCTCAATTTCATTATTTCCTCTTGGAAGCAGAGGTACACAGTAATCCAGATAAAGGTATCGCAAAGATGTGGAGGGTTTATCTGCCTATTAAACATCTGTTGATTTTACGAGACCAGCTTCAAGGTGCTAGCTTCCAGTCTGGCACACCTCTTTAGCACAGGCCTCTGCAGCCACCCAAACTACAGCCTGACCTTCAAAGCACGCTGCAGCCACATATTAGGACTACTGAACATACTGGTTTGAAAACCAAAACACACAGCAGTGAATAGAAAACGCTTTCTAACCAGTACTTATGTGCCTAAAAAGTCACTGTGGGTAATGGCAGAGCCACAACGCTAATAACTTAGTGTTACTATGGCATCTGGCAAGTTTTTCTAAGTTGTATCTCTTTAAGGACTACCTTATCTCCATCCATGAACCTCTGCTTTTCCGTGATGTTGAGAATTTCAACGGGCACATCAAGTTCAGATCTTGACTCGTAAGATATGCTGCCATCATCATTGCTTACAACTCTCCCTTTGCGGCCTGTCATCTTTAAAAATGAAAAGGAATACAAGCTCATTATGGCAATACCAGAATTATTACATGACCAAAAACTTCAAGCTATGGTGCTATCTATTCACATACCAACCTTAAAATAGATTAGGTAATTTACTCCAGCCGCAAAACTACATTAGAAAACCTGGATTATTTTTTGGTTGATGCCATTATCTGCTACGTAGAACATTTATTTTGAGGTAACGCAGGAAATAAAAAGCATAACAAAGCATATTTATGTAGAAATGACACAGTATTATACTACTGTCCATACACGATTTACGAAGAGTACTAAGCAAATAAACTAAACTGACAGCTGAGACTGTCACCAATTTTAACAGGGCCTTTCAAATCGCAATGATGTTTCTGCTTGATACAGACAGGTAGCTTACTGAGGACATGATGAAGAGTTAGAATGTACCCTCAGCAAGTTTGCTGATGACACCAGACTGGGAGGAGTGGTAGATACACCAGAAGGCTGTGCTGCCATTCAGCATGACCTGGAC
>Ga0181612_154161_pt1 | contig 21056 bp, 8 predicted proteins | sample HoacroProtozoa21_FD_119630 | JGI IMG/M metagenome (GOLD analysis project Ga0181612, IMG submission 119630) | Hoatzin crop microbial communities from Cojedes, Venezuel. Combined Assembly of Gp0051906, Gp0051904, Gp0051908
TACAAACTACTAAAAAAAAACCAAAACCCTCCCAAAATCCCAAACCAACACAGCAAAGCAAATCTGTCATCCCTGCCTCCCACCTACATGTGAAAGGAATTCTAAAATGGATTTTTTTTGTACATGATGAATGTTAATCTAGTCTCAGAAATTCCACTGGGAAGGCAAGAGGCACACTTCTGTACTCAGGCTGTTACAGACTGAGGCATACATCAAATGTGGGAGCTGAGGAACCTCTGTCATCTTTGGTATAATGTGTGTGCTTTTGGTCATGTGAGTCAGTACGACATGTGCAGTCTTCCCATTCAGTGTATCTGCATCTAATACTTGTAATTCTCAAAAAATAGAGACAGGCTGAGGTGTTACCCCAGGATCCATGTTATGATTCAAGAAAGCAATCAGGGACAAATCATGGGTTTGGCACTTATATTTCTCCCTCCCTAGAGCACAAATGCATTTAGAAATCTTCCTTTAAATGCCTGTAGGCATCTTTTAAAAGACCTGCAAGCTTCTAATTTAGATAAACTTCAAAAATTATACCCTGTTGTCAAATTTTGGATCCAACCTAGAATTAAAGCAGAAGAAATATTCCTTTGTGATGCTAATTTACCAACATCAATTAAAGGAGTTTTTCAGGTTTGAAGGTCCAGCTGGATTACTGTTCTACTATTTGTAATAGTGATAAATTGTAGTCATGCTAAAAAAGTTTATATGGCTATATTCAGAGAAGTAAGCTCATTGCATGTTCAGTTTTGGTCTCTGAGGAAGTAAAAACAAAGGCTGATGACAAATTCAGGATAATAATTACAAAAACAGTATCAAAAGACTCTACGACTCTGGTTACAAACCCAGGATTCTGTGAGACATGGAAATGATATTATGTATGTGAATAATCAACCTATTTGCTGAAATTTCTGAACTAGTCGTAGAACGTTTAAGTCCAAATTCTGTATTCCAGTTCTTCCCAGGGATAGGACAGGAGGGACCCGCTGCCAGAATTGCTCTGAGACAGCTCAAGTACAACGACTCAGGTGCAGAGAACCCTAATGGTATGTTATGAGGTGACAGGCTAGATTTAGATGATGGAGACAGACTACCTTAAAAACAGTTAAATATTTTAGCAGGAAGTGTACTCTATGTCAGAAGTTCAGTAGTTTTCTTTTCAGTGGCATAGATATTCACAGACCTCCACTACAATAGCATTGCTTGTTCTTTATTCGGGTGTTGTCAAGTGAATAGGAAACAGTGTTAGATGCAGGTTATGTTAGGACAATAAAAGCATCCTTCCCCCAACATAGCCAGACACCAAATCCATTTATTGACTTGATTCTGAGACTTAAAAAAATTTAAAAAAGAGTAGTTTTAAAGATCTCCCATCACCCAATTTCTTAGGGCATAAAGGACATCACAGCTAAACACCCATCTCTTACTCAAAATCAACAGGACTGAAAATCTTGTCTATCCTTCCAGTGCTTGGAGAAGGGCTGAACTTCCAGTGGGCTAGTGGGGAGCTGCTTCCTCAGTGCAGCTTCCCTGTTGCTCCTGAGCCAGTCCTTCCCCACATGGCTCTCTTTCCTGGTCATCACACTGTCATAGGGACCCCTCTTACATGTGTTCATAATCACAACATGCTGGGATGTTTTTAGAGCACACTGTCTACCTCCTACTATTGCAACAAAGAATTTCAGAGGTGTGTGAAAAGCTGTTCTCTTGAGAAAAGTGCTTTCAAGCAAGAAGTCAGCATAATTATAGGACAAACTAGCACTAGGCTGCTGCCTGTCCATCAAGAGAATTATTGTTTGTGTCAGATAGGTTAAGGAGGGAAGTGGGTGGGAGATAACTGGAGGATGTAATCTTGGTGACAACTTTGCCGAAAGATTTTGTGTAGGAGGAGAGTGGAGGAAGAGCAGAATATGGATGAAGATGCTATTGAACTGAAATGGAAGGAGAAGCCTCAAAAAAGGATGATGAAACTTACCAGAATCTCAAGAAACAGGAATATTTAGTCTTTTCTCTGGGTGCTAATGGGTAGTACCAGTCAGTATGCCTGGACCCAGGGAAGCAGCTGATTGAGTACAGAGCCCTGTGGTATTTGGGAAAGGCTAACCGCATCTAATAAGCGCCTAGAATCACATCCACAGTGAAAAAAGGAGTCATATGTGAGACTATCTGTGCAGTTTGATGTTAGCCATATGTGGTAGAGAGGCACTAGGCAATGAGATTTCTAGGAACATCTCTAATGAAAGGTAGAAAAAGGCCTTTGCCGTAACTGGCTTCTGGGAATAAATTGAGGACAAAACAGCATGGAAGATAAGTGAAAATAAGGCAAGCAATACTAACTGTGCTAGGCAGCTTGTACTGTTTTGAAGTGCTGTGCTATGGTAGAAGTCAGGTATTAAAGGCTCTGCAGGACCTAGTGAAACTGAAGAACTTTTAAAACTCCTTTTATTTTGAAATTGTGATTCAGCACTTACAATCTCAGAGGAAGATCCATGTACTGTGGCCTACATCTGTTGAGTATAGCATGAAAGGAGTTTCTGGAATTAGAGAAACAAATACTCTACATGATATTCATTGTGCGTTTTGATAAAATTCACAGTATGGAAGCTTGCGTTGTGTATTTTCTAATTCTAGCTGACCAGGAAATATACAAAAGATTGCTTTACTCTGTGTGTCAAACTGCACATGTTTAGCTGTTGCTGCTGATTTAATTTTTTACGAAGTAAGGTACGAATTTTAAGAAGGGATCATTTTAACCCAAACAGAGGGGCAGGGGTACTACCCTACCTGAAAATGTCTTGTTCCAGCTCATGAGTCCGTTGTTGGTCCTCCCAGTTCTGCTTTTGCATTTCTTCTTGCTCTTTTGGAGTGAGAGAGCTAAAGCCATCCAAGAGCCATTTTTCCCGCAAGGCCTTTTTCTGATGGGGAAAAAAATGCAGACAGGTAAGTGTACTTTAAAAGTTAGGCTATTCAGTCATTTGCTGTATTTGTCTTCATGCCATAAATGTGACCGACATTCTTGTGCTGTATCTAGCATAAGGCAACCTGACAGTGGTGAGTGCCACTGAAAGAGGAATACTAGAAAACATTTGTGTTTTGAGATTGCTATTAAGGAGTTTGGTTTTAAGTCAATGTCCCATTTTATTAGTCCACCCAACAAATACATACATAGAGGATATCAGTTGCTGTCTGTAACAGATTAATATTTATAAGTGGATCTACTGGTGTGTTTGTCCTTAATAAAGCAAAACTACTGTATCAAAGCATACATATTACACACTTGTGCAAAAGGCTCCAGTCAGAAGTGCTATAGTTGTATTTCAATAGCCCTGACTGCAATGCCATAGTCATGGCATTGCATAAATTCTGGGAGGGGCTATAAAAGGTGAAAAGTTTCTGTAAATAAGGTTGTATAGGGGGAAGAGATCTCTAGGGAGTTAACGATGCAATGACATCTCTGGAGTTTACAACAACTTGGATAACTACAGTAGTGAAATCGCATTTCATCTGGTGAGGATGTGTAGGGTAATAGTGGGACTGGAATGGTGGAGCAGGGGCTGCTGATGTCTGCTTAGTGTTTCAGCAGACCTGCTACATATTTAGAACTGCTGTTACAGGGGCAATCCAGGGCTTATGTATTTAGGTCCTGACCTGTTTAGTGTCTGTGGAGTTCCTTCTGTACCGTAGTGGCTTATGAATGGGTGTATTGCATGTGTAGAGGTGAATGGATCTCTCAGCTGTGTTTTCCAATTTTGAAAAATATGGCTGTATGCACTGACTGCTTCCTACAGCTGCTTTACAATATGAAAGGTGACATTTGAAAGTTATCAGAGCTCTCTAAAATATTCCTGGTGGAAAAAAACTATTCAAGGAGATCAGTTCACATTTGCAGGCTAGAGATTGTAAACCATGCAAAATTTATTGAGCTCTTTTTATTCCCTTCAGTTGAACTCAGGACTATAAATCGAGTTGCTGCCTAGGGGAAGTGGGAGTCAGGGCTCCTTCAGAAAGCTCTTTTTAACAGAGGAGGAAAAAGGCATGCATACAAAGTTTTTAATTAATCATGAATTTTCCATTTGTAATTTAGGTTCCTTGAGCTGTCTGATTCCCATGTTAGGTTTTTTGTTGTTTTACCTATGTAGTTTTGTTAATTGTAGGATGTGGATGAAGATTAAATTGGATTTTTGACTGCTGCTGCTTTGAGGCAGACCTGTGCCCAGCACTGGTGAGAAGTCTGCATTAACAGTGCTGCTTGCAGTGGATGTTGGAATCCCTGCCTGCATCCTGTGTGTTGAGTCACTTCAACTGTGTTGAGTCACTTCAACTGTTGCTTCCTAAACTTTTCTGTTTACTGTATACTTTACATGAGGTTACTACTGAGGCCCAGCTGATGGGGGAGGATGTGCGTAGGACCTGATTGCAGTTAAATGCATTTTTCAACTTGCTTGATGTGTGTGGCATATGTGATGTGATAGAAACTGTATCTAAAATGGGCTTGTTGGGAATTCGCCTTAGCCCTGTGGTACAGTGTGCTATCTCTCAACACTGGATCCTAGGAAATCTGTGGGTAACAAGGGCTGCTCAAGACTAATGTCCTGAGCCTTGACTCTGGCCTTAGGATCACTTGGCAACACTTCCTGGCAGTTGTGTCTGAAGTTCAAATGAAGTAAATGCAGATTTTAATAGAATGGTTTTATCTGATTTGGTAGATGCATGTAGTCTGGTGTTGGCATAGCTCTTATTGACCACAAAATACTGTTTTCTCAAGTTGGAGGAAACTGTTATTAATTCACTTTCAGTAAAGCAGTTTAGATTTTAATGATAAGTATGGGCTCCTCGAACATGAGATTTTAATCCTGGCTGGAACTAATCTAGCATTGCTGTCTCCAAAGAGAAATCTATAATTTCTTGTGAGAATTACAGCAGGGCTGGTGCTGTAGACCTTGGAAACCAATAACACCCTTTAAAATCAACAAAAACTTTGTGTATGTATAGGGTTAGGCCCAAGAAAACAAGCTGCCTAAACACAGGCATAACACAATAGTGTTATTTTTGCCTTTTCCTAGAATAGTTTGCTGCTGCTCCCGATTAAATTCCATGTAATCTTTTAAATTTAGTTAGCCACTTTTGAAAGAATGACACATTGCTTAGTTTGGAAACAGCCTTTGAACAACTGACAATTTCACCGGCACTGGCACTCCTGCACAAGCCAGTGCAGGTGCAGCTGCTTTGGGGCTGTCGGGTTCTTTCTGCTGTCTAGCTCTTGCTTCTGCTATAAAGCATCTCTAGCTCAGTACTGGGTTGTGCACATTTTATAGCACTTACATGAAAGCACTTTCCTTTTACATTAGGCTCAGTGTGTTAAGGGAAAGGGATGCTTACACACTGTGATGTGGTAGGACCCTGGGAATGGCCAAAGTGCTGGAAAGCAATCACTTTTGTACTTCATGGTCACATCAATAGTATTGTGACAACATTCTGCAAATTCTGTGAATAATGTCCCACGTGTGCTCCACAAATAACTCCACTGTAATCCTTAACAAGGCTGGACTAACACTGAAAGAGTCATCCTCCCCTGGAAGGCAGAGATGTTTTGAGTTGGTGGCTCTTGCTCTCCCAGTGATATGGCAGTTCACCTTATGATATGTTGGGAGAGGCATAAAAGATATTCGCAGTTTTCACAGAAGAAGTAATTCAACACTGTTACCTTCTGGAATCAGAAGGTGTGTGACCAGCACCTACAAGGTAGCACTAATGGAGCTCAGGCATGTCAGAAACCAAAACCGTAATAAGCTAAATTAGAAGAGCTCTTGGAAAGTAGATGCAAATCAATGATGACTATGCTTTTCAAGCAACTCTGTCTGGTCCTTTCCCTTGTTACCTCAGTGAGAACAGTTCCAAGTAGGAGGAAGAATTAGTTGCTGGTGCATCTAGATTTACTTGAGGATGAAATTTCTCTTGTACCCCTACTAGCTGCCTCATTACCCCTTGCAGTTCCATGAAGCCCTATCTACACAGCTGTCTGTATTTGCTTGCACGTCATCTACTTCATGTGGTAGAGGCACACATGTAGGGAATAAATGTTCCTGCTCTAGTATGGTTCTACCGGAGAACTAAGACCTGTTATGATACATGATCTATCTCTTTCTAGAAAGAAGTTAGCTTGGTGACAGCAAACAAAGTCATTGCAAAGCTGGAGCAGATTCCTATTTACAAAAAGAATTTTTAAACAAACAAACAAACAAACAAAAACCCAACACACAAAAAAACTCCCAACAAAAACCCAATGTAAAAAAACCAAACTCCCAACAAAAACCCAACGTAAAAAAAACAAACTCTTAACAAAAACCCAACGTAAAAAAAACAAACTCCCAACAAAAACCATCGTAAAAAAAACAACCAGCTGTTAATAAACCTCTTACTAAGAGTTATAAATAGGAATGAAGGACAAAACGAGGAACAGGGTAGTGTTATCCAGCTAACATGACAGTGAGATTTACCAACCTACAATAGTTTCCTAAGGGACAGGTGGGAGATATGTTGAATAGGTCATGGAGCTCTAGATTTCACTATGTATAGCTGGTAGGAGTATAAATGAGTGAAATCAACCTGACTTGCTAGGGAAATGAGCCCTTAATAAAACTTACGGAAGTGCATTGATGTTTTGGAAGTATAAATTTGTTTTAAAGTGATTTCTGTGCTACCTTCTTGTGTTGTTTGACTTCATCAAAATATCTGAACTAGGATGAAGCATAAATGTTTATTAAAGGACAAGGCTTCTAGGGCATCAAGCAGAGGATGATTATATAGTAAAGTTGCACCTGATATAAGGTGCACGTCTCAGTACTCAGTTGGAAAAAGTAGTCTCCATTTTGAGTGCTTCAAATAGCTGATGATATGTATTATACACCAGAAATATACAGATATATTTAAATGTATGCTTGATCACTCTTTGCCAAGTGAGTAATTTTCTGTACAGGTCCCTGACTTGATTCATATGCAATAGGACTGATTTTGGTTTAAAAACTTTTCTGTATGATTTTTCATAGAACAGGCAAACAAATTGCATCCTCTCTCCTCTTCCGAAGGAAAAACATTTCAGTAATATTTTTCCAGGAGTACTTTACCTTCTGCAAAATTCCATAAAATATCTTCAGAATAAGTGCAAGGTGAGTTTTTCTTAACTTTAACTCTGTGGTGCCTATTAATGTTAGCTGAAGGCATGTACTAAGTCTGTAATGAAACTGCCCTAGGACTCTGCCTGCACACAGCAGAAGTGAGGATTAGCTGGTTGTCTAGAACATATCAGTTTATCCTTTTTAAAAGAAGGCAAAAGAGTCATTCTGAATTTATAGGCATGGAAACTTGAAACATAAACTGCAGTACTCCATGTAACCATGTACTAAGATGGAGGAAGACGGTCACATGTTTGCTGCTCATTAGTTACAGGACTTGGAAAAGATATTCCCCTCGTTTTAGGCAAGGCATTGCACAATTGGTCAAGTCTGTCCTTGTGGTCACTACCTTCCAACGAAACCTAAACATGGGTGACTTTTGTGTTGGCTTGCCTGGCCCAGTGAACCAATTTATCATAACTTCTCATTTTTTTGGCTTGAAAAAAAATAAGAGGGTAGATGAAACCCAGGATCGGGTGTCTATTTTGAAAAGGAGTCTGTTTTAAATATGCTTTTCCCACATTTGCTCAAGGAGACGCATCACACTCCTGGTATTGCATTCAACATACCTTTCCTGAAACTGTTTGTCCACTCACATAATTAAAAGAGTATGTAAAATACCAGGTGTTGCATATTTCTTGAAGCATAGATTTTTGTCTCATCTCCCTAAATGACATGTACTGCCAAATTGCAACAGACATTTAAAGAATGGTGTTGTTAGGTAGAAATTGTTGTCTACAGAGGTGGATCTTTTGGTTTCTTAGTAATTTGGACTTTGTAATCCTGAGTTTACCAGGCCATATTTCAGGACAATATTTGCAGCATTTATGTTTGGGTTTTTTTTTAATAGACAAAGAAACAGCATTATTTTGCCAAAAAATCATTAAACAAGCTGACAAAAGGCTATAGCCAAATAAAAATAGGCTGCTTTTTTCTGGAAAAAAAGTGGAATTAGACCTTGTGATTGTGTTGCACCTTGCACCAAGTGAGGTTGCTGTAGTGGAATCAAGGAGTGAACACACCCAGTCTGAGATGTGAGCCTTAAGTTTCAGCTGTGAGTTATTCCTGGTTATGATCTAATTTTATGCCATGAAAGTGATCAAATAACATTAGCTCCGGAGTGTAATTTTTTTCAAAGGGTGATGGTTATTAAAGTCAAATAGAATCCTGGCAAGATTCCAAAAAGCTGTGAGAATTTGACAGTAAAAGCATGACTTGAATGCATGAAGATTTGCGTTCTAAAATCCAAAACCTTTATTCATGCTGAATGACTTGAGGCTATCTTTAGTTACCTGAATCCAACACTTTACTTACCTTTAAATGTTGGTGTTTCATTTTTTCTTCTTCCACTTTTAGACGTTTCTGTGTAATTTCTTCTTGCAGTTTTCTTTTGTCCTACAAAATAAGAGAACAACAAAACTTTGTTTAGAGAAATTACTTGTTGCTAAAAATTTTTTTTAAGTGTTGTTCAGTAGGGTGAAATCAATCAATGCAAATAAAGCCTTATTTTACAGCTTTCTGTGGTGCTCAGGCAGTGCATAATTCTTAGCAACAGCTGATGTGTCCTATGCAGGTAAGTTTCCATTACTCTTTCTCTGAAGTACCTTTAAACATGTTAATGACCACAAAGCAGGGATGATCCAAATTAAATATAATATACTTCTGGGAAGGGTAGTTGAAGAAAACAGGAAGCAATAACATTTGAGCACAATCGTGTATGCAAAATGAGATTAGGAATGGGTCCTGACCAAAATTCCTAAGGCAGCCCACACATCATTTAGGAGAGGAAAGAGTCTGCATGGTGTACACTGCACAGCCGTGATACATCACTAAATTAAATGGGCTGTTGGTGAATCCAGCACTGACCTTTTGTATCTTGTAGCTAATAGCTGAAATAAACAGGAATAAACACATAGAAATTTATTTCATTATTTGAATAGTGGTAACGATGAACACAGAGAAATGTTGTATGCTTCCTATATGTTGTTACATCAAAAAAAAAATTCCTTGTGCTGCTGAACTTTAGAAGAAAAAAACCTCAAGTAGTATTGATCTATCATAGTGCCACTTTGATCCTTTTTGCTGCATATTATAGAAAAAAGGAAATGGGTGAATGGTCTCTGAACACTGGCAACATTTGAGCCTCTTGGGTCTTTGGATAGCTGCTGTTATGTGGAGTATCCTTATGGCTCCTCTATATGATGCCAAACACTCATTTAGTACTTTGTGTCCTCAGCAGCCAGTGGGAAAGAAATCATGCCAGAGGAAGGTAACTTATACTCTTACAGGCTATATTAATAGGTTATTTTCTTGGTCAGCCTTAAAGCTCTAAAATCCTGTTACTGGACATGACAACTTTTGTACTTGTTTCTTGATGTCTTCTGGGGAAGTAAATCATCTGTTGTCTTGTACAGAAATGTTTGCTGACTGGAGGCTAATTCCCCTTTCCTTTTTTTTTTTGAACAGTCTGTTTTCAGACAAGTATGGTTTAGGAAGGAGTTAAGTTCCTCACAAACACAGGAACAGACTTGCCCTTTCAGCTCACCTGAGGAACTAGCTGTGTACAAGTAGTGCAGAAAGTCAGTAAGAAGGAAGTGCTGGGCATAAGGATGGGAGTTGTTCTTCACTGTTTCCCTAGGATCTCAAATTTGGAAACAGGATGAGTCGTAGTGTGTTTGGCTGAGTCACTTCACTGTTACTGGAAATTAGAAATCAGCAGTGGGGCCACAGGCTATAGAGACACCTTACTGAAGGATGGGAAGTAGAAGAAACCACCCAGATTTGTGGAGATCGAGGGCAGGACTGCAGGCTGGCCAAGAACAACTGATTGCATGCTGAGGTTTAGTAGATGAAAGAGTGTCAGTGATATCTCTCTTGCAGTCTGTAAAGTGCAGTCGCCATCTATAAACACCATCTGTACTTTTCAATTTTTTCTTGAGTCTGCCTCTCTAATATGCAGAGCAGGTAGGGATATTGCCTCAAGATACATGCTACCTTCATCTCTCTAGTGGTTTTGAGTTTTGCTAATGCACTTCAGCTAACAAAGCTACTGATTTAGGATTGCTACAATATGTAATTCTTCTGCAGTGTCCAATTTTAGAGAATTTATCCAAGAGCTGCTACTCAGCCAGTCCTGATTTTGGAGACACATCATCTGCTCTTTGACCTTCACACCTTTCCTTAGTTAGAAAATGTTCGTGATCTCATTGTATGAATGGCCTTTAAATAATCCATCATTAGATGAGCAAAGTGTGACGAGCTTGAATTTACAGATTGTTACAATTCTTGAGGAAACTGCTTTTTTCTTTACTAAAGTTCTGGATAAGATTCTTAGCCAGAGAAGGAACTTTTACTTGGTTTCTACTATTAAAAAATATTCTAAGTCAACATAAATATTCTTTTTAAAGCAATGGAGATGTGTACTAAGAACTTGGGCAGTCTAAAATGAGAAGTGGTACACAAAAATAGTGTGCAGAAAGAAATTGTAGTGTAAACACACAAAGAACTGCATTTTAAATTAACTGTGTAATAAGGAACCTATTCAGTAATGAAACTTTTGCCTGTTTCTGTTGTTAGGGATCTATGTTTCTCTTGCATCCCTTATTTTTTCTCTTAAAGTTTTCTACTTGTGTCTTTTGGTGTTCTAGCACGCTTTAATTTCATTGGTCGGTAATAAACATCCATTATACAACTATTCAGATTAAATAAATTGAAATAGATTGTTTTTTGTATATCTAGTCAAAGAAAGCTGAAAGTCTACTGCCAGAAGCTAAATTCAAGGAAGATGTATGAGGAACCTTTTTGAACCTCATGTTGCCAGAATAATTTTTAAAACCTGTTAGGACACTTCCTACAGCATATTCTGCTATGCTTTGTCTGCAGATCATGTCTTGCTGTACAAAGTTTTGACTATACGTGTAATGGAATAGATGTTTATTCCTAGATAGCTGAGAGATCCTTGCTTCTACTAAATTTCATACTCTGCCCCTGTAAATAATCAGGTTGCTGGCAGAAGTGCTCTAATCTTCTATTACTATGCTCTTGTTAATGTGTGCAAGACTTGCTTTTTATGACAGAGCACCTTCACTCGTTCCTCTCTGTTGTGTGTCAGTGCAAGGTGAGATTTGAGCCTTAGTCCTAACTTTCGCTCCCACTGGAACATGTAGGAGTATTTCCTGACCTTGGAGCATAGAAAAGAATAGTGTTCTAAACTGGATCTATTGTGAAAGGAAGGAAAATGCATCTACAGAGCAGTGTCTTGCTAGGTATGTTATGTGCCAAGCCCAGTAGTTTGTGGTGGTGTTCTACAGTGGTGCCAATATTGGTCTGCTTGGTCCCATGACAGATGCCGTGTATTGTCAAGGCCAGTGGAGAAGGTAATGTTTTAGATGATGTATTTTTGTTTTTGTAGAACTTCCCAATGGTAATGCTTGGTTATCAAGGGGTCTTATCTAGAGGTATGGACACTTTAATCTGATGGCATGAGACTGCAGAAATGTCCGTAATTCAAATCTTTAATCATAATTCCAATCTTCTATTGTTTTTCTGTGTGTGGGGTTTTTTTTTCTCCCATAGAATGGAGGATTTGATGAGAAAGGATTAAGCCTAAGATACTTCTTTGACTGTTTTGTCTCAACATGTTTGACACAGCAAGCACTAAAGCTTTTGTATTTTAAGATACGTCAGTCTTTCTAAAAAAAAGATGCATTTTAATTTTTACTTGTTATATTCTATATACACCAGCAGCAGGTGGAAGCTATATAACAGAGAAAAACGGTGCATTTTCAGAGCCATGGGAGCACTGAAATCTTAAAATAATAATAAAAATAGGGTTTTCCTTTTTGCTTTGATACACAGAGAAGATATGAAAAAGAATTTGAAAACTCCTAGTGTCTCTGAGAGCCAGATGCTATAAAGGAGCCAAGCATTTAACAACAGAAACCAATCAGGTTTTAGTGCAAATGTAGTTGTTTACTGCTTTGCATACCTGAGTGCCTCTTGCTATCGTCTGTTAGATCCTTTAGAACATACATATTGTAGGTGGCATGTGAAATTCCCAGGTATGTTGCTTGGGACAAACCTTCCCAGAGCCACTGAGTAACTTGCAATTGTAATGTTGTTTTCTTAGACAGCTCATATTGCATGTTCTTAAACCTGATGATAACTTTGCCTTATTTAGGCTTCTTCATTTCTGCAGTGCATTATAACAAATACATTGTTTCAATTAAATGTTCTCAGTTGATGAAAGTAGAAAGCAAATAGTTCCTTTATGCAGCAAGCATAATAAATGAAGTCATTGCCAGAACCCAAATAACATTTCCCATTTCCTGCAATGCAAGAGACTGGAAGCTGTCACAGTTTCTTAAAAAAGTACTTCTCCAGTATTTGGAGGCAAAGATGCAGCCAGAGGACGCTAACCCAGTACATTCACAGGAGTCCTCATCAGGCAAGCGTGCTGCCCCACTCCTCCTTGCCAGATACCAGGAAGTATTAAACTTTGCAAGGCCTGGAATTCTCCAGAGCGCCAAAACATTTCTTATCTTTTGAGCTTATACGCTAGAGACAAAGTCCGGGTTACAAGTCTGGTTCAAACACCACTACAGTTACACAAACAAATGTATTCTAAACACTCTAAAACATTTCAAATTACCTTATTGTGTGCATGAGTCGGGTCCCAAGTAAATACAATAAATGGGCCTGTTGGCCTTTATCTAGTGTGAAAATTAAAACCTGGCCTATTCAACTCCTGTAGATTTCCAGTTATGCCTTCTCACGCTTATTTTGGTTTCAATAAGTTTTTTTTAAATTCTGGGCACCATTTATTCAGCCAGTAATGTTTGTTTCACAACTAATCTATCATGCTTAGAGTGTGAAAAATATCCTTGTTCCCATTATTTGTTTTTAAAGATTGCCTGTGACAGTGAGTGATCCTTCTGCAGTTTTCCTTTCATCCCAAAGGTCAAATTTTGTTTCAGTTTAATTCTTTAATTCTTTTGTAACTGAATAGGTTTCAGTGGAGATCAAATCAGAGGAGAATTTCGATTCAGCCATTTTTGTTACATCAGGTTATATTCCTTTAAAAAATAACTCAGCAGTTCCTTAAAAGCACAATAAATCTTTTGAATTGAGTTTCCCTTTGGAAGAGAAAGGGAAAATGTTTTCTAATGTCTTCAGCATAAACTCCACCAAGTTTTTCTTTTTTTTTTTCTCTGAAAACTGACAGGTGTAGGAATATGCTTAATCTAAGCTTATCCTTTTTTACTTTTCAGACAGCAATATTCACAATAGATCATCACTTATTCAGAAATGGTATTTAATTCCACAATGCAAAACTGAAAATCTTTCATCTATCAGTTTTGTTGAGAAATGGGAAAATTAATTTGTTCTGGAATTCTCTAGCTGCCTTTTGACCTGCTGTCCTTCAGGCAAACATTCACTTGTGATGGTAGTAATATGTATTTTAGACTGTCCAGTAGTGATTTGCACACATACTTTTACTGCTTTAAATTTTATATGAAAGTGCAATACAACCCATAATAAAGTCAGTACAGGCAACTCTGCTGTCTCAAAGTGATAGCTTATAAACCAGAATTAAAAAGTAACAGTTTCAAGCAGACATAACTCTTTCTTTTTCCACCCTGGAATAAATCATTCTTCAGAAAACACACAGTAGCTCATTAACACAATACTGCTTCTAAGCCTCTTTTTTATTTGCTTGTTTGTTTGTTTTTTAATAGTGAGTTATAACTGTAAGCACTTACTGTTATGGCCTGGAATCTTTCTTTCAGCAAGTCGGCTTCCTCCATTCTAGAAATCAAAAACAGACAAGTAGTGAAGGAAAACAGAATGAGATCATAAGCAAAAAGCCTCCTGGTGGGGCTACAGAAGAAGCTGAGCTGATTTGATCCAATTCCACAGCAGAGAGAAGGCAGAGTTTTTGGCTTGTCAGGAGAGTCCCTTAACAGATGAGCAGATCAGTCCAGACAGACACATGTAAAGAGGGTGTGTAGAAGAGGCAGACGTGGAGAGCGCTGGCATGAGTTGACTGACAAGTTGGAACAGTGGAGCGCAAGCCCTTTTCCTCCAGACGCTGCCAACTCTTTGTTTTAATGTGCTCAGTTACTGTGCCATAGCTGCTTTAACTGTTAAATGCCCAAAACAGAATCTTCCAGGACTGTGGTAGAAGTAAACTTTTATTATGTTCCTATTTCTCTTTCTTCCCTTTTTGTATGATTCTGGTGATAAACAGGTATTTTAAACTTATTAAATATTCCTATTTCTTGTGAAACTTCTTTCACCTATGTGTTTTAACCTATTGTGATGTTAGCACTGTAGGTGGCAAGTGGGTTTTTGAGATGGCAGTTTTAATTTAGTTTCCTAGATTAAATGTTCAGAGAAACTGTATTCATAGCTGGAAGAGTGTTTTAGAACTGCTAACCTAAAATAAAATAAACTTTAAGCAATCAGGTCTGTCATTGAATGCAAGTGTTAATCTGTGCAATTACTGGTCAGCTGTCTAGGACTCAGGGGAAGCTTTGTCTAAGTAAGGATTTCAGGATCATCATTTCAGTGTTACCAAGATGAGTCTAAGATGCCAGTGGCTTCATGCTCGATTTCCATTCAGCTGACTTGAAGGTTTTTTTGCTGCGGACTTCTGCTGGAAACAGCATTATGCTCCTTAAGGGGTGGTGTACATTTTGACCTTTCCAATTACATGACTTGGCGTCAGCCTTCCAAAATCAGTTTGGGAAACTTGCAAAACAAGTGGAGCTGCCTCTAGTGAAATCCAGTTGTGGAAAAATTCTAAGCAGGATAAAGCTGAACTCAAACAGCAGAAAGTTGTAATGTGAATCTAGAATCCCTTTGTTACACTCAGTATCATGTAACTTAAAGTCTTTGTAAGGACACCAGCAGGACAGTCAGTCAGCATGTTTAGGTTTTTTCTTGTGAACTCATTGAGATGACTAAACTAAGCAGGAGCTGGTGAGGGGTTTTACTTTACATGTCAGTACAGTGACCTGAATCTTGATGGCAAATCAGGCTCCTTACTAGCAAATTTTAAGATATTACAGAATCGAACACTTCATGGTGAAGTTACATCCTCATAATTCAATATGAATCAATACTTAATTTCAATTTCCACCATTACAAGCAGACTGTCCCCCTCCACACTGGGATTAAGGATGCGTTAATGTCTTATTTCTACTGTGATCCACCCTGAGGTTTTGTTCAAACTTGCAAAGACCCCATGTTTTATTCTCCATTGAAGACTTTTTCAAAAAAATTAATATACGCCTCATTTGGCCAGCACCCAAAATTAAAAATAATACCACATAAAAGCAAACGTGAAGTTCTAAGGCAAGTGTACTGAGGTATATCAAGAGACAGTTTATATGGGAATTTAAATGCATTCAGTTTATGGATTTGAGAGTAAGTTCTACCACCCCACTGAATGAAATATATTCTTGCTGTGGAAGCCAACTGCAGAGACAGTCTTTCTGTTTAATCTCACATAAGATAGTATAGCCTGCCTTATATTTTGAAAAAACCACCAAACTTATTTCATCTTTGTCTTCTGCGAAGTTCATGTTAAAATTTAAGTGTGTGTGTGGACTTCAAAATGTTTAAAAACATTTAAAGCAGCAAATGATTGCATCAGAAATAAGGAAGTCTGTTTTGGGCCAGAATCTGTACTCTGATGTAAATGAGATTCCATTCTCTATGGGTGGAGAAATGAGATCAGCATTTCAAGTACAAATTGGAATCAATGGGATTGCCTTGCTTTAAATTTTTATAATCTAAAATATTTTTCCTAAATTTATGCTCCAAAATTAATTAAATGCTTTTAAAAACCTTACATCCTTTTGTGAATGTCTTATATTTACAGATCAGAAAAGTATTTAACTTGTATTTCCCTAGCCTAAACCCCCAGTTTTTGAAGTAACCTGAAGATGGCTTCTAAAATGTTGCTTCCCTTTTTAAGTGACTATTATGAAGAAATTATTTAAAGCCCACTTTAAACATTTTAAATTTTTTAAATCATCTATATCCCCTTGCTAGGCAGGATCTGTTGTTCAGTCAATGGGTTGTTTTCCAGTTATCTTAATCCTATTCTAAACACGACTTATGTGCAGGAGAAGAAATGGAGCAGCTGTCATTTTGTCTGCCCCTTAAGCCTGTTTCACCAATAAGAGTATACATGGTGTTATAGTGAATCTGAACAGCTGTGTTTTCAGTCTACAGGATTCTTGGAACAAGGTTTTTCAGAACTTGCCTGCCAAAAATATATTCAGAGGAAACTATCTACCTATTCTGCAAGTTTAATTAAAAAAAAAAAAAAAAGAGAGAACTTTCGGAAGCCTGTATTTCTGTAACTGGCAACTGTATTTTTTTCTTTTGGGAGAATTTATTTTTTTTTCTTGGAGTTATGCAGAAAATGTCTGCTGTATCACATGATGAGTCATATAGGTTGGGTTTTTTGGCTTCACTGCTTCCTTTGTTCATTTCAATTTTTGCACTGGATACCTAATGTATGAGTAATAATGAGAATCTAAAGCACAAGGTGAAACAGTTGCATTATGAAGCCTTAAAGAAAAATGAGTGGGAATTTAGAAGAATGCATATCCTGAACCAAAATCTAGAAGCAGGACCCAAAGCACTTTCACAGCCAGAAATGCAATTTCTGTTGTCCATTTCTGAAGCAAAGTCAAAGTACTGGCATAGAGAAATCCTGTCTCTTCAGAACTGATGCAGATGTCCCTGGCCATACTCTACAAACAAAACCATTCTCAGTTCTACTCTTACTCATTGCGCGAGGATTTCTTTTGAAATAAATCATTAACCGAAGGTAATACATGTACAGGGAGTTACAGATTATTGTAGTAGTAAACGATTGCTTCTAAAAAGAAACACCTCATTGAAGGTTAGGAGCAAGAAAAAGTGAGTTTGAACTGAATGGAGTTGATCAGATTGTTTTCAGCTGAAAACATAGCCTATACTTTCTGGAAAGAGTGGGTTACAGGTTTTATGAATTGCCATTATGTGCATCTTAACTAGTCTGATTATTTTGCTTTGTGGTGAGCTACCTTCTGTAGCTGCATTTGAAACAGGAAAAGGGCTTTTTGGACTTGGTATCAAAGTGATTTTTATATTCTTACAGTGAGCAAGTGTACTACCGCTATGCATCTGTCTGCATGTAGCCTTGACTCTCTGACAGCAGAGGAATGGAGAGGAGATAAATTTTATTGAAGGTCCCTCAATGAAACTGTCTACTGCAGTGTCCTGTCAATTGACCCAAAGGTCTGGTGTCTGGGATGCCTCAGCTGACTTGTCTCTTCTCCAGGTGGAAAATAAGTCAACAAGAAATAGAAATTTGAAGATCTAAAACCTTTTGTTTATTCCAGATGAAAAACATACAAATAGACAACTAAAGCCTTTGCGCAGTTGCTCCCAAAACTTTTCTTTTTTTAGAGAGACTTTCTCTTTGGTGGTATATGATTTCCCAAAAGAAACAAGGTTGTTTTCACCATTAATCTGCAAAGTACTTCCAGCTGTTTCAGTCAACAGTGTATTAATGTTGCACAATAAGCAGCAAACAGCTTTTGTTTAGGATACATCCAGCTAAAGAACTCCTCTGGGGTTCATCATAGGGCCTTTATTTTTCTCTAAAAAGCTTAAGACAGTTACACTTCTCAGTGATGGAAAACTTAGCCCTCAGTAAATAAAAGGCTTTAAGTCCAGGGAAAGAATACTAGCCAGAAGCAGCACCTATTGACTTAAATTTGTTTTACTTTAATCTGATTTATTTCATATTATAAATAACATATTTTCGTGTATCAATCAAGTCATAAATTCCAAGCTGAACTGCAAGGTGTTTCATGAAAAATGTGTGTGTTAATAATGGAGAAAAAAAGCTTTAAAGTGAGGATAACCTAGAGGAACAAAGTTAAAACCTTTCCCCAGAATCTAATTTCAGATACATGAATATGTTTATATATGCAAATACACATTTTACATATATAAAATAATTGCTAGTGATTACTAAAGATATTAATTATCTTTATGGGTACTGGTACATGTTTAAATATTGCATCTAGAAGTGCGTACAACTGCCAGACTAGTCATGTGGATCATGTCTATGGGAGACTTTCTCATTCCTGTTTTTCTTCTGTGACTCATACATCTATAGCTTTCTAGCCTCTCAGTTTCTGTTGGTCTCTGAATCTTTAATCTAATGACCTGTTTCGCATGTGGGATTGCCTGACCCTTATCAGGTGAAAAAAATTTAAGATGCTTTCTTTTATACTTTAGTCAGAGTCTAGATAGTACTAGCCAGTATGCTTTAAAGATATGTGATAAATAAGGGCAAAAAAATGGAAAAAAATCCTGATGTTCCTCCATCAAATAGTACAATATTAGAAATTATAAAAAAAGTGTAAATTTTTAGGACGTTAGAAGAAGTTTGTAACAAATCCTCTGCCAGCTCTCTGGGGGGATTTAAATTTTGCCTTGAAGGCCAGTTTTGGAGAAGTAATTCCCTACTGAGCAGGTCTTTTAACATACTGAATTTCTCCTGCTGATGCAAAACAATATCTGAGTATCTTGGTTTTATACAGTTTTATGAAGCCAAATTCTACCTTCTTGTTTGAGTTGATATGCACCCTGAATCTCTGGGAGGAAAAGCCTTGAACTATTATGTTTCAGTTTGTGCAACTTCCTTCCTGTTGCTATTCATAACTATGAATATATTAAGTCTTTAAAGTCAAACTAAAGAAACAGATGTTGGTCATTGCCTTCAATTGTTTTTAAAGCATTGATTATTTTAATAATATTTTATAATAAATCTGCTTGTCAGATATCTTTCAGTATTATAGAGAAGTTCTTCACATGAAGCACAGGCTCTGCCATCTTTCCCATGGTAGGTGTGTGTATTATATGCACAAGTGAAGCCTAGCTAGAAGTGCTCTTGTGCTAAATACAGATCATCTTGCCCCTGTTTTCTAAAATTACGCAGTGAGGTTTTTCAAAGTCTATTGATTATTTTTTTATCAGTTAAACATGTTTTTTTGTAGCCTTTTTCATGTTCCAAGACACTTTTCAATTTGTGGCCTCACATATTTTGGAAATATTTTATGCAACTCTGAACATGGGAGACTTTCCAAAGCAGCTTTAACAAACTCTGTCATCTCTCATTTAAAAATCACACTTCATTGAATAGTTTAAGTGTAATTACTGTGGTGATATTAAAAGTGAGATTCTTAACAGAATGTGCTCAGGTGCCTAGATAAGCGATAGGATTGTGTTTATGGTTTGTTGTTTTTTTTTTAAATGTAAACTGAAATAAATAGAACTACAATGAGCCTGAAATACTCAGGATCAGAGCCTTAAACATGTTGTGGAATGCATTGCTTGCAACCCAGCATTTTCCAACTGCTGCAGATACCCACTTCTAAGAATAGTGCTGTTTTAAATCCTACCCAGCCAACTGCGTGAGAAATTTTTAGCAGGGCTCCGAGAACCAGCTTTAGTTGTTGTGTAGTTTGGTGGTTTCATTAAGTGAAACCAAATACCCCAAAACTCCAGGGTCAAACCCTGGGGAAAGTAACAAACTCCGTATGGGTACTGTGTTGTCCATAGTAAGGTAAACTGCATGACACATTCTTCTGATTCTTTTTTTTTTTACTTTCTCTGAGAACACAAAGAGAACAATAGTGGTGTTTGATTCTAATAGGTGTCAGTAGGATTGCAGAGCAAAATTAAGGCCTTGCAGCTGTATTTTTGTGAATGTTTAGTGCCAGGTGTAGTTTCTCCAAGTACGAGTGCTGCTGGGAGAACTCTGGAAAGTATAGATGATTTGGTCTAGAAGACAGAGCTGAAGTAGGAATTCCGTACGAGAAAGTCTGTCTTCTGCAGCTAGAGATGGCAAGGTGGTGCAGAAGAGGCAAGGACAAGACTGGAGGTGGTGAAGCCCTTAAGGAAGTTCCCTCAAGGACCAACCTCTTGTTTGCAGGCTGAAGAATGGAAGCTGTGTAGGTTACACTGGCTGATTGCCATCTCCTGAGGCGTGGGCGGAGTGCTTGCTGCCTAACTGGCCTGTCCTGTAGCAATGTCTGCCCTGAGCACTAGAGCTCAGGTGTTCTGCAAGGTGTGATGAACCTTATCTGATAGCTCTCAGTAGAGCAAAGAGGAATTACTGCTTTCTCCACCCACATTTTCCAGCTACTTTCCTTCCTCTGACTACTTTGTGAACCAATTGAATTTGCTAATCTGTCAGGAAAGTACTTAAAAAAAACAACAACAAAAAAAGCCCCAAAACAAATGAAAAACCACAACAAAAACTAACCTAAACCCATAAATCCACGGATGCCCACTACGCCAGTGAACTGAATAGGCTCAATAGGAGATGAAAGGAGCAGTAGCATTAGGGAGTAGGAAGGAATGGGATTCTGGCTGGAAGATGAGCAGCGAGAGAAGATGGAGGAAAGGTGAGTCTTCTGGTAGCAGTGAGTTGCTAGATGAATTCAGCTGTCTTGCAGGCCTCGGGCTTACCTCACCACAGTGGTCCGGTGACCACGAGAGACCTTATACTGACGTGTATAATAAGCATGTATGCTTAGCTATTTATCTGAAACTTGAAACTGCTGTGAAAACATGATGACTTCAGGCTCTGGCAGTCCTTCCTGTGCTTCCAGATACTCAGTATCCCACTCTGTGGGTGGGCAAAAAATATCCCACATACAATTTGTTTTGCGCAAGCCTTTCCGGGTATTAATGGAAAAAATACGTGGCACGATTATGCAAAACTTTGTTGTTAGCAGAGCTGATAAGAATATTTATGGCAGACAACATTTGTTACAAATACAGGCCTATTTTCTTCAGTGA
>Ga0181612_181844_pt1 | contig 21048 bp, 4 predicted proteins | sample HoacroProtozoa21_FD_119630 | JGI IMG/M metagenome (GOLD analysis project Ga0181612, IMG submission 119630) | Hoatzin crop microbial communities from Cojedes, Venezuel. Combined Assembly of Gp0051906, Gp0051904, Gp0051908
ATGCACCCCAGGATCCCATTGGCCTTCTTGGCAACATGGGCACACTGCTGGCTCATGGTTAACCTGTCGTCCACCAGGACACCCAGGTCCCTCTCCGCAGAGCTGCTCTCTAGCAGGTCCACCCCAAGCCTGTACTGATGCATGGGGTTGTTCCTGCCCAGGTGTAGGACCCTGCATTTGCCTTTGTTGAACCTCATCAGGTTCCTCTCTGCCCAACTTTCCAGCCTATCCAGGTCCCTGTGAGAATCTCCCTGGCACGTCCATTCTTGATGGGCTCAGTCAGGACTGAACTCCCTGCAGAAGCACACTGCATGACAGAGCTGATGAAGTCTGGGACATGAATAACAGGCTTCAGGGTTATTTGGCTCTCCTGCCTTGAAGCCAACAGACATCCCCGGAGTCACAGGACCCAGCATTTCTTTGCTCTTTATTCTAATCTTGCTAGGTCTTGGTACAGTCTCAGCAAGGAGGGTACTTGCACATTTGTCTAGATCTAGATAGACTCCTGAGACTTGCACGATAGGTCTCAGAGAGCCTGCGACAGGTTTACTGAACTGCCTCTTCAAGTTTTAAGTGAACCACAGAAGCCTCAGCAACTATCGCTTATGCTCCCCATTCCCCGTCGAAGCTTTCTTGTCTGAGAGTTGGTTGTTTTTCACCAAAGAAGAGACTGAACTGTGAGCAGTGGGGACTTACGGGATTTGGAATCAAACATGTGAGCTTGCAATCTGAGCTACCGTGAGAGCACAGAGTGCAGCACTAAGCATAGTTCTTACTCTCAGAAAACTTCTCGTTATTTCCATGACTGGGTTCCATCAACTGTGTTACAGCCAAGAATCAAACCGAGCCTCCAGCAAGGCCACTTTCATCACTCATCCATTCAACTGTATATCATCATTTTTTCTTGTTAACACATTCAAGAAATACTTAGGCATCCTGGTTTAAACAACAGCTTCAGCATACATTTTAATGTCATATATCCTGCATGTCTTCCACAACAAGAATCACCACTAAAAACGCATTATAGTCCATGTAACTTCTCTATAGTTCATACAAGGATGGTAAAGGCCAAGACACAGCTAGCGCTAACTTGGGAGAAGGGGCAGGGGGGAGAAGAAGCAGTTTAAAGTAGTATCTAAAAGAGTTTTAATTCACTTTAGCTATCATCAAACTTGCACTTAAGGAGACTATGTTCATTCAATTACTACAAATTCATAATATTAGATAATATTAGACCTACCACAAACTGGCATTTATTTTCTTGTATGACTACTGTTTTACCCAAATGACTGCCCTGTTAAAGTACTGTATCTTAATGCTTTATAGTAATTCGTAAATCATTTAAATGACAATACTCTAAACATCCAATGATAATGTATCAGGATGCTCAATGGTTTGAGTCTCAGTGTTTCCCTGTTGACTGTCTCAGTGTTATTTATTGAATGGAATAAGTCAAAGCATTTCACTTTGTTTTTGAGAGTGATATTTGAGATCCTCAGATAAGATCATCAGTCAGATGCTTAAAGCCTCCTGATAGTCTGTGCCCAGCGCGTATTCTTCTCCAGGACAAGGTTTTTAACAGGATTAATGTAATAAGGTTTTTACAACTGCACTTCAAAAAAAAACTTTTTCCTAGGTTGAAACAGGAGATAATTGCACCATTCTACTAATGTCTGATGATGCACTTGTTTCTGGAAGTGAACTATTTTGGGAAATTATTCATTTTCTGTGATCAATTTTTTCACTGCAGACACACAACTGACAAGTTCTACTATGTTTTTAGAGGTCCATTTCCTATACAGAGCCACTTGGTATTGTAATTAAAAGAGACACTTTTCTGCTTCGAACTAGATAAATTTGGTCTGGATTTGACCTGGGTAAAGATGATGATTTATAGTCCAGCTTGCTTATATGAATGGTTAATAAAATGAAAATTGTCCCTCCCCTTCTTACAATAAAATGTTTACTCTCCCAATAATTTATCTTATGTCTGGATTGTCTAATTACAGACGGCCACTTCGTGTCGCCTAATCAGTATATAGTAGGAAATTCCCTCTGCGGTAGGGCACATCTCCTGTTGCCTCCTGAACCACCTGCCCCATGTTTACTCCAAGCAGAGTAAGATGTCAGAGAGGTTCCAGCACTGGTGACATGGCCAGGTGCGATAACAAGGCAGCACAGCAACCAGGCTCCTTTACAGAGCCTTTGCCTCCTGGTAGAAAGCAGAGCAAAAGGCTTCTTAAGCTAGGTGCCACCATTCTACAACAACTCCAGCTGACATTTAGATATAGGGGAGAATGGAGGTCTGCATCCCAAGTTTTGAAATTTGTCTGTGTGACAAGCATCCAAACACACTGATTGCTGCCACTATGTTCCATATAGATACTACTATTGCATCTAGCCAAATATTTCTTTAAAGCCAATGCAATATATCTTATTGCTAGTTTTTCTGTTTTTCACCTTTTCAGTATTAAATGGTATGAAAACAAGAATCAATAGAAAGCTTTCCAACCATCAGCAGTGTTTGTCTTCAGCAAGCAGTAAGATCAAGCACAGTGCACATTATGGCAAAATAACGGACCTTGGGTACACTAAGAAGCACAAATATGTTTTCTAAAAGTCAGATGAAATGGGTAGGATCACACTGTCACTAAGATACATTCGTAATTCAACTGCAAACACAAGCAGAACTTTATGCTTACAAAAAATTCAGAGCTGAGAATAATTGGTTTAATATTTGTATGTTGTTTATTGAAAGTAATTTGTCAGTGTTCCTTTTTCTCAGATGTCCCCAATGCACCCTTCAGCTCACTAAATTATGATATCCAGTGCATTCACTGTGTTCATATCTGCCACACACAGGTTCCAATTAAGTGATGCATTTTACTCAACTGGGCCTTTATCTAAGGAAACGTAGTCAAATGTGCATAAGCTTGCCAGTATTTCTGAGGAAACTGCTCCTACTAATCTCAGAGTCTTAAAGTCTGAGATGATTTGGCATTGTTTTTCCTCAACTAGAGACTGAAATATTGTTTCACCTGAGCATACAAAAGAAATTGTGTAATTTGTGCAGGTGAAGAAAATTACTCAGAGTGCCAAAGATCTGAAATACAGTGAAAGCCACATAGCTGACACGGACAAGTGTTTGCTTCCCAGAATATCAAAGTAAAAGTTTACTGTTCCAAAATATATTCACGGAAAGGTAAAGCCTAATATAGAATCCAGAACAGTGTCACTATTTTGCACAAAATCACACCAACAGTCACTAAATAGAGCTATTTCAAGAGGACAAAATAAGGCAGCATTATCAAAATCACAAAGACTAATAAACAAAAGCATATGAAATGCAATCCTGTCTCCTCCTACATTTTCTGCTGTACAGAGAAGCAGAAATCATAATCCAAAATGCTCATTTTTTTCCCTGTTTGAGTGAAATTCCTAATGAGCACACAATGGAAACCCAAGTGAGAAGTCCTTTCAGAAGACTATGGGCACTGAGTTCTAGTAATTCAGACATGGATGACGCTGCTTTACTGAGGTGCGAGGGCTGCTGACAGTATAGTCTCTTAAGGTGAACTTGGGAAGGGCTTTGTTGAGGTGAGTAGGGATTACTATAGCTATGTTTGGCACTTTTATGAAAATAAATATGAACATGAGGAAGAAGCCCCACATTTCAAAATCGGAGATTAGTAGTTCATTATATACAATTTTTCCAGCCGAAGTTTATATGGCACCTAAACCAAAAGAAAAATACTATTGCCATCACAACCAGTCATTTCTGTTTGTATTTAGACAACTAACTGAACATGGCTAGGAAAATAAGGTTAAAATAAATAACAGATTGGCTTTTTCTGTTTTAACTTACACTAGAAGACATCAGAAAGTAAGTTGTTTTCTATATAAACTGAATAGTTTTGAATACTAAGTAGATAATACAGTTCCAGTTGCTGCCTCTCCTTTAATGACAGCAGCTATCTAAGCAAAAATGCAATGTGTTTTTATCTACTTGACATGTGCTGTTCTCCTGATTTATACTACGTACTAGTAATTTGTTCACATGAAGGAAGTGAACAAAACATGGTACGTTGCAATACATGTGAACATGTAAGACAACATATACCACAGTGGATAGATCACAATTAACAGCAGGCACAACTTCTGAAAAAGCTCATTTAAAGTTGACTGAGAATGCTCAGATAATTGACTACATATGTATATCAGAATGTCTTTATTGCACAACGCACAGCTCCATTTCCACACTTCAGAACAGTCACATTACTAATATTCTAAAATAAAGTCTTATTGAGGAAAAACAATATGCACTGGCAGAAAGATAGAATTTTTTTTTTTATTCCATTACTTTAGAAAGAAAGGGTCCAAAATAATAACTGATCTCAGTCCAGCTCCTGTAAACCCTTTTGTCAAGAAATACAGCAACACAGTATTTCAACCAAAGAGGAATTTAACACAATTTGCACAACAAAACCCAATTTGGGCTCATGCAAATTCTAAAAGGAAAAGAAATGAACAACTAAATTACTCAGTTTTTTGTCAACTTGCCTTTTAATCCATTTCTTAATTTAATTACATTTAATAGAGGTACAACATATAACACTCTGCCCATTTAATTATTCCTCAACATCAATCAGCATCATCCACTAAATCCACATTTTCCCCATTTGTCTCAGACAACCAGCATTCACCTAGGGCTTCGGCTATTTACAACATAACATGCATATAGATTGTTCAGGTGGGATTCAATCTTACTACATAATTTCTATAACACCTTGATGAAAAAAAGCCAAGAGAGGGTTGCCCCCCCATCCTTCCACAGGAAACATAAATAATTCTTATTTCTCAGTAGCCCCATTGAGTAGTTGTAGTCAAACTCATGTAGGTTACAAGGAATAGAAGTAGCTCTGCATATACAATTTTCATAGTTCAAAAGCATCTTATGTTTAAGACACTGTTTGAGTCTATGAAGTCTGCAGTTTGTGGGAATTGTGATTATTTAGCTAATTAAACTTAAACGATACATGAGAAAAACATGCAAAATGTCAGTAAGAGAGCATTTATAGATATTTTCTCTGCTAGTCAATAAATATTTTTCTTAAAATGCGATAAAGAAGATTGAAGTGTCTTCTGAAGAGTTACTGCATTCTTCAGAGACTGAACTCAATCCTTAACGTGTGGAACAGAAGGATTATAATTTTGCTTTAAAAGCAAGTATCAACAGAATTTAATTATGGAATTACTTCTGATGCTTCACTGATGCTGAGTGTGCCATAAAAGACTGTCTCACAAGTACAGAACATTAGTAATCTCTCTAGCTTGAATCTAGTACAAAAATACTCTTATCACCTCTTCTGCAGCTGTTGTTGGTTTATTAATCTTTATGCATAAGATAGTATCTATCATAATATCTGTGCTCTCAAAAACTCATAAAACATATGTTTTATGTGTGATGATTCAGGAAAGACTCTGATACAAGGAAAATCATTGATACAAAGAAAAGCACCCAACATTCATATCAATTCAGCTTCCCTATTCAGTAAACCAAATTGTAAACTATAATAAATAAACCCGAATTATTGCAGGAGACATATCAAACCATTTTCTACTATCCTGCTATACTTGCTCATCATTGACCCAGAATCTGGGAAATGCAGCACTGAGTCACATCAAAGGGCCGATGGCTATCAGCGACACAGGTAGCCTGCTGTGAAAAGTTAGTGCCAAAAGATTACTCTCCTGTGTGTAGGACACCTGTGGGTGAATCCTCTGTCACACCAAAAGCTGCTAGCTGGCAATCAAGTTCAAACACCTGATCACTAGATACATGTCTATTTTGCTGGTCCATCTGTGGCACAGAACATGTGCCAGAAGTTTCACTAAAGGTAAATAAGAAAAGAGCAGTGTAAAGTGTAGCATATGTTTAGGAAACACTTTGTTCAGAAATCTGCTCTAAGTATTTTATTATTTTCCTTATTCACAATCAAAATGCACCACAGATAGTGAAAACATGAGATTATCAGCCATGGCCAGAGGGATTTACAAGATATTATTATTATATTTTGGGGACTACCGTTGTTGTACTGTAATCTTTTCTTGAAGCCCTTAAAAATTGACATTAAGACAAACTTCTGAAAAAACAAAGTTAAAGTAAACAATTCCCTGACTGATTCCTAAATACCAAATCTGTCAGAACATGTTCAAAAATCAGATCACTGGTACTAAATGCAAACTTCCTAGTACACATGGGTGAAAGGAGATCTAATGCATGATGGGATAAAGAACTGCCAGTCTTGTTAAAAACAGGGATTAATCTAAACCTCCCTGAAGCTAATGGGACTTTCCATTAACTTCTACAGTCTTTGGATCAGGTCCTACAGTTTATTTTTCTCTGTCCTTTTATCTTCTCTCCCTTTCAGATTTGTTTTTCTCCTTTATGTGTTACAAGAGCAGCACTGAGAGCTGAAATGGACAATGCTTAGCTGGCAGTCATTCTCTGGTAATTAGACTGAGTCTCAAACACCTGACCTGCACATCTATGGATATCAAGCACGTCTGAGTGCCCAATTACCCAGGAGTATTAAGAAATAGGTTTGGAGGATGGGCAAATGATTTGATTCTTAAACTCTTCTCTAGTTGACGCTGTACATGCTTCTTGCTTAGCACAGCCTAGAAGACCCAAAGAGAGATTGGAGGTCAAATCCTGTCTGAACCGTCATATACTGTGAACAATTTCTTCATACTGCTTAGGATCTCTGACCTTCAGAAAGTCTACAGCATTCATAATTATATCTAAAGCAGCTTTGATGGTGTCTTCCTCTATAATGGATTCACAGACATGAATAATACTCCTTAATTTTCAAGTATTTCTTTTTCAAATTAATATTTCAAAGAGAAAAACCCTTATCTTGTTAAGAAGAAGAGTTTTTAGGGTTGTAGCTCTTGCATAGGATGATACAGTTTGGTGGCCTCTCTTGTTAAAAATGTTCTAGTACCCATCTAATGCCCACTTATTTATGGATTTTAGACTAAAAGCCCTTTTTTGCCAGTTTTCTTCACAAGCACTTATCTCGACATCCTCATTAGATGGGTTTTCTCTTTTCTTTTTTTCAAGGCCTATCCATGCCCTTGGTACTTTCTTTTGTTCCATTCTGCAAAAGGAATGGCTTTAAAGGATCTCTCTCCACCAGTTTCAACTTTTTTCCTTTGTAATTAGCCTTATTTGAGGAGCAGAAAAGTAGAAGACCAGAGAGATATAATAATAATAAAAAACCCTGGTGAACAAAAGAGATGATGTTCTTTACTTCAATCATATGCTGTATAGCCTGAGTCAAAGAACTTGCACATCCTTTTTTTTTTTTTTATATCTGACTCATATGGTACATGTAAGCCAGCTGAGAGAAAATTTCAAAGCTAAAGAAGAGGAATGTTTTATTGAGCTGGTTATGGTTATTACCATGACCTTATTTAAAAGTTATAATTAAGGAAATCTTCTGCGTACAGTAATTTTGAAAAGAAAGATATGTTTGCCATCATCTCTGTGAAGGAATATATTGATAGTATTAATACACAAGTGTGTGAACAAGAAAGAATATATTTATGATGCTAATGGGCAAGTGTATGAATACGCATGTTTGAAAAATAAGCAGTGAAATAATACATCTGAACTAGAATGGAACTTGAATATACATTACTGTAGAAGAAAATCTCCAGCTACTCATATAATAGCTAACTCTGGTGACAGTCTTTATTCAAAAAATCAGGGAGAAGAATTTCTTTGGTATAATTTTTGAAACTGAAATAAATACCTAATACATACTGGGTATTAAATAAATTAAATAAACACCCAGTACATATTCAATTAAGATGTATACAACATCTTTTGCTGTCGGAAGTCTACAGCTGTGAAATTCTTTTTTTTTTTTTTTAATATTTGTGAATTACATAAGCATTTTTATTATCAGTACCGCTCTGAATACACACATGAAATTTATTTTGACTGCCATGAAAAAGTAGATTAGCTAACTTTTCTATACATGAAGATGACTAAATTTGTCTTGTGTTGACTATCTTGATTTTATGTTCATGCTAAAACCAGGTCAGCTAAAGCTGGTAGTAATTTCCACAGATTTTATAAGATTCTTTAATATTTACAATAAAAGAAGCAACATACATGCAAAGCCTTGATTACTTAATTTTTGTTTGCATGTCTAACTTTAAATAATTCTAGAGTTGTTCAAGTTAAAGTAATTTTGATGGGTACACAGTTCAGTTAAACATTTATACAAGTGGGATACTTCTGTTGGTTTTACTCACACCACAAGACATTTCTGAATCTGCAAAACTAAACAGAAAAGACATTCCAGCAACTCAATAGGTCATTTGTTCTGCTGCTTATGTCAGAACAACCTCTCTTTTTGCCACTTATTCTTTTTAGCTCTAAACAGAATTCTAGTGAAAATAAAACAGTATGTATCATTTGAGAACGATCACTGTATGCCGTTAAACCTTAAAAAATTGTTTAAGTTTAGTTTGAATTTTGGACAGAGTTCAGGCATTTGTTATCTAAATTGGCTCACTCTTCCTCGTTTTGCTTGTCATGAACCCAGTCAATCTACTGACATTCTATATATCAACATGTGTAGGTTCACACTTGCAAAACAGAACAGTTCATCAGTTTGCATACTGCTACAAACTGCAAGCCTTAAGTGGTTAAATCTCTCATTATTTTATCTCTGTATCTAGTCAGATACCTTTCTGTGGTCTCTGCTCATTTACAAAATTGTCTCAGCTAATGCAAATGCATTATGTAATCCATGCTCATGACAGAACTATCAGATTTAGAACATGTGGCCTGCATTGTTTAAAGAATAACATCTGTTTCTGTTAGTAATTTACCATACTGCATAAGACACTTAGATGCACTATATTTTATCAAGTAAAATCAAAAAAAAGTTTATCACTTTGTTTTTTGTAAAGGGAAGTGTACTTCTACATTTTATTTCATATTTTGCATGCTTCCTTTTACATTTTCAGTTACAAGTTCGCATATTCAATTGATCCTTTATTTGAACCCAGCTATAGCCTAGATATGCGCAGGAAATGCAGACAAGGACCACAGACTTCCCAAAATCTATTAATGTGCAAATACTTATGGTGCTTCACCTGCATGAAGTGTGGCACAGAAAACATAAGTGGGAAAATAAAAACTGATTCTTGCTCAGGCTAAGGGCAAGTGAAGAGATTTATACAAGGGATTCATATCTCCTTCTTTCCTTAGCAATCTCAACCTAATGTGCTGAGAAGAACATAGCATGAATGAAGTTATTTTAACTACATCCTGACAGAAGCAGCATAATTGGATGCAACTAATTTTTTCAGAAGCTATTCAGTTACATTGCACAATTAAATTTCATTTAGCAGTATTTTGCATAGATTAAATATGTTGAATATAAAGTATTTTTAATTTTTTCCTTTTAATTGGTAGGTAACTTACCTACCAATTAGGGGTAAGTTATTTTGTCTGGTAGTAGGCATTTTAAGGGCAAGAGATCACTTTGGCAAAGAATCATCGTATCATAGAATCACTAAGGTTGGAAAAGACCTCTAAGATCATCAAGTCCAACTGTCAACCCATCATCACCACGCCTGCTAAACCATGTCCTCAAGTGCCGCATCTATACATTGTTTGAACACCTCCAGGGATGGTGACTCCACCACTTCCCTGGGCAGTCGGTGAAATGACTCCTTCCTACTTATTAATCAGACTGAAATAAAAAGCCCAAGAGCCAGTTTTGTCAATCTTAACTTGTACCTATGCATGTATTATTTAAAAGCTAATGACAGACATTAGGAAAGACTTTACTAGTGGGGCAGTGTAGCTCTGGAATAGCTCACTCAGAGAAGCTACCCATCTCCATTCTTGGATGTGTTTAAGACTGAACTTGACAACACCAGAGCTCACCTGCTCTAGCATTGACAATTCTCCCACTTTGAGTAGGAGGCTGGACTAGGTGACCTATCTATGTTCCTTCCAAACAACATTTCTATCACTCTGTGATTAAAATGAATAAGTCCATATTTTAATAAGGCACTGTCAATTTCTGACTTCATTACTCATTCACAAAAGAGAGATCAATATTAAGTTGTTACTTAAAACCTGTGTTTTTCATGAAATCTTTCTTCAAATACCAGAAGCCAAAACATCTCTGATGGTTCCGAATGCCATTTAAACAGAATGACTATGTTTTTGTTGCCTGGCCAAATATTCTTAATCAGAAGCCTACCCCACTGATTATGGGTTTTCATATTAACCAGGGGAAGAAACCTGCTCTGTGCTGACAGACCTGAGGACAGTAGAATTTCTCCAATCCTGCTGTGCAGAACTTGTTCCATTTGTCAAAATGCATTTATACAGGGATCACAAATGTTGTGGGTCTACCGTTTAGTTGGCTCAGCTGAAATGAGATCCCCAAAACAGAAGATTTGGAAGAAAACAGATGAGGCAGAATCAGAACGATAACAACTGGTAACACACAGATCTCAAAAGTGTCTTCCTATGTTACTCATGACTCATGTCAGACTCCTGCTGTGGAAGGCAGCTGCGCCCTGTAATCCTGTTCATGAACTGATGAAATATCATCTTTAAATAAACAGTTTGCTCTCTCCACTAATATTTTAAGGAGGTTGCTCCAGAGCTCACCCCTTTTAAAGTTAAAAACTTTTTAATTTCCAATGGTATGCATGCCCAGATTCAATCCCATTTCTCGTGCCAACTCAGATAGCTCTTCAACTCCAATAGCTCTTCTGCCACACTCTTCCCCACAGAGATCTTCTACCTGCTACCAAGGGGTGGACACTGGTAAGACAATTTTCTTCTTGATATAAAATGAAAGCAAGTTTACTTTTGTTTGCAAATAAACAATAAACAAGAAGTCCTTTGCCTCAAGTTCCGTCTGCCCTGTCAAATGTCAAAAAGACAAACTATATTCACAGCACCTCTTCAAACCAGTGGCACCACCAAAAGGCTTTGCCCAGCACCTCCTTCTTTGGATTTAGTACATAAACCAAGATTACTGGGAACCACAGAGCAGCAGGAAAGAAAGAAACAAACCCACTTCTAAGTTTTGGGTGGATCAGTACCTACAGGACTTGGCCTCATCCACACGTACTAGCTCCCATGTCATCAACACTGATGCTACAAAGGCACTCTTCACACTCATAGTACTGCCAGTAGCCTGAAACCATACACAGTAAACCTTATGCAGTAAAGTCTGAGATGAAGGCATCCACTGCCAATCTGTTCTCACCATACTTTACAAATCTTGCAGACACCTAAAAGGGTTATCTCAAGTCCTCCTCACAGTAAATAAAATATTCTTTAAAAGGCTTTTGGGGATCCTCAGGGCATTCAAGTATTGTCAGGAAGATGCTTTACCCTACCAAGTGGAGAAATACATAACAATGTGCTTTAAAAATTAAAAATTTAGAAGAATCTGAATAATTGCTTCCTGTCAATTTTCTAGGTTGGCTTCATGTAATTCAAGAGTGAATCATCTCAACAAATTCATTTGGAAATGTCTGTCTAGCCTATGGAAAAGCCATGTAAAACTGTGTACAGAGCACAATACATAATGAAGTTTACACTTGCTTTGGGTTTGTCCTGAGGAACATACAGCAATTCTGACATGCTATTTGTCAGTGTTACTAGTTACAAGATGCAGCCTAGTGGCAGAGGAATTTATTTCCTGTTCAAAGGTGAAATCAAAAACTTACATAAATATTTACCAGTCAATTGCCTCAAAATATTAGCATTTGTTTCTTCCTAAAAATAAGAAATTAACTGCATTATCAGAACAAAAGAAAAACAAAGTTGTTATGTAGCTACACAAACTACAGGTCAGGACAAAAAATCCATAACTAAATGAGTGTTTTTCTATCTGCTTTTTCAGGTGTGCATATGCTATAGTCTCAGACCACTCTTTTGATGTGATCATAAGAATCAATCAAAGCTAAATTGATCAGGTTCTTGTACTCTGATTTGCTCAAATCATTGCATTGTCTTTTCTGACATGTACCAAGTGGAGCTGTGCATAACACATAGGCGAATATACCCCACAGGCAGAAAGATTCCAGTTTATTTCAGTACATTTAGGGGTTCTTGAAAATAGAACATGCAGGAAAAAGTGGTGAGACATATTTGTTTAAAGTATACATTCCCTAGATGCATGCACCAACTAAAATGTCATCAATGTTGAACAGATTTGCACACAGAAAAATCTCAGAAAATTGCAAAGTGCTATTTGAAAACATTGAGGCAACAGAAATTCTCAGTAAAACAGCAGTTAAGTAAACATCTTCTGTTTCTGATAAGCTGATTAGATCAACACATTTATAACTATCACTATAAACCAGGCATTGTTAATGTCAAATATGACTTTCAGAAATCTTTTCCAATTCTGAACATTAAAAAATACTGACAACTAAAATGGACACAAACTATTTTGATTCTCCATCACACTTCCTCTTTGCTCCCTTCCTATCTTCAACCTGGCTTCCTGTTTTATTTCAGCAACACCACAAGCAACACCACGAACAAAAATGATGCAACCACTGTAATAACTCAACATTTCTCTGTGTATGATGTACATTATCGAGCTACTAGAATGGCCAGCAGTGTTGCACTGAATTCAAGAATTGTGGTAGATATCCAGCTAATATATGATAAAATTCATAATTAGGACTAGAGGATTTAACCAAATGCACTTAAAAATACTTGGCAGATCTTGGCCTTAGCTATTAATCCTATTTTCAGTGAAACCAGGGAAATACAACTAAAGAAAATCCTGCCATCCTAGATCCCCTGTAATATGTTAATATACTAAATATACTGATTTCAAACTTCTATTTTTTTTAATTTCTGCCTGGCAATACTTTTACCAGACAATGAGCATGACATTTCCCAGAAGTTAACTCAAGTCTGACTAGAGGTCAAAATTTCCCCACAGATATTCATGCACAATCTGGCTGTACAATGTATGCCTCATTCAGAAACAAAACCTCTTAGAAGATATTCTGCCTCCTAATATGCTTTGAGCCGAAAATTCAGAAACAACACTTGTGAATCAGTATGAGTACTGGGTTGTAAAAATTGTTTAAATTGTAATGGTAAAAGATTTCAAATAAGCCATATTTTTAAGGCAATATTCAACTCTTAACTTTGGTATCTTGCCTACCACTATTTACATAACACAGATCAGTTTCAGGTAGAGAAAAGTTCAAATCAAAAGAAAGAAAACAAAGGGGAAGAGAGAACTACTCTTCACTGACCAAATCACTTTCTCTTCATTTGCTGGAAGAGGGTAATTAAAGTCTGAGAGTGCTGCTTTTAGGGGACCAGAGAGGCAAACCGCTGTTTTCGTCTTCTCCCATTGCTCTCTCAGGGCATAGTGCTCCTGGCTCCAACACAACATCAGCAGCATTCAATCACAAGGCTAGCAAGAACACCCATTAACTATACTCCAGGCAGTATTATTGAGCCCTTTCTCTAAGTTGTATGTACTACCTCAGTTTATAGTTCTGATTATAAAAATTTCCACTCAAGCAGTCCTGCCAGAAAGCCAGGAATATTTCCTCCACAGAAGCATAGTTTTCCGTATGGGTAGTTCACATACTGAGGCTCCCTCTTCAGTTTTGTATCCTGACAGCTATGCCCCTGGGGTGCCTTGAGATTTTGTACTTCTCTACCATCCATCTACTCATGATTGGCTCTTCACCCCAACACTAGACAACAGACTCACACTGATCCTCTTCAGCTTGCCACAGAGCATTCCCCCGCTGCAACATGCCATAAACAGATCTTGGGACAACTGTCCATCTGAACACGCTTGCAGAAAATGCTTCAGAGAAATCATGAACCTTAAATTTATGACTTTCCTCTGATCTACCTGAACCCCAACTTTAGCCAAAGTTGATGACAAAAAGCCCCCAAAGAATTATTAAGCAAGTATTAAATTTAGACTTTTAGTTCAAGAACGGAAACCCTGAACCCCCACTTACATCCTAAGTCTGGTTGCTCAGCCAGTAAGACTCTAATCTTTACATCTGTAACCTCCATCTTTTTTATATTTGCTGTTAGCTTTGGGACACAAAAGCCAATACCCTCAGTGCTCCAGCACAGTATGGATAACTGTATCAGCGGGAACTATAGTTATATATTGAAGATCATCTCTTACCAGGGATGCTTTTTAAACTGGAGACTACATACACCACCAGCAAGGCCAGAAACTGATGAACTGAAATAAAGTAACAAGTAAATTTATATAAAATTTGCTTTTAAGCAATACAATACGAAACACAGGCTTAAGTATCCTCTTTGAATAACCTGAGACCCATTACTTTAATTTATTAGGCATTTGGAACTGCATACAGCCAAAAAAGAAAAAAAGAGAAAAAAAAGGAAAAAGAAAAAAAATAGGGAAAAAAAGGAGGTGAAACTTCTTCCTGAGCTAACATAAAGTTGTTAACGTCTAATTGTGAACTCCACCTTTGTGCTTTAGCAGATCTGAAGACAGAGCTTGACAAACTGGAGTATTTGTCCAGACAAAAATAGCCACTCAGCTGTGCTTTAGTGCCATTTTCTGTCACACCAGCATGACAGCACTAAGTGTTTAGTTCAAATAAGTGGTTCCACGTCCTCTGATAATACAACATGGTTCCAGCATTCTGTTCACTACAATTTCAGCTCCATCAGGGGTGGCACAAGACAGCTCAGTATTCCCAGAGATTTTCAAACTGCGGTGCATGTGTTCTATTATGCACTCAACCCGTCTGGTCCATTTGGACTGGATTCACCAGGGAATACAATTAGCTGGCCATTTTATTTACACAACCCAGCCTGCCAATTTGTCTGGAGCTTCACTTATTTTTATTTATCTTTTTCTTCCAGTTTCAAATTATTTCTGATGTGGTAACTATCTGTAGCACAGATTCTTCTTCCACTGGACACTAGCGTGTAAGGCAACCAACTGTTGGGGACTCATCTTGGGACAGTTAGGATCTTCAAATCAGAAATAGCAGTTATTTCCTCAACAAACTGAAGTACATTGTTCTTTTAAATGAACTACTAGATAAGACTTCTTCCTAACGTGCTGCCAAACAAACCATGGAGAATATGAAGGAACAGCAACAGCAGAGCAAACACACACCCACAAATTCTGCTGCCTACTGCACGACTAATCAGTGGTCCCAAAGCAGGGTGCTATTGTTGCACTGAAGACCAGAATTAGACACAGACTATTCAGTATTTTAGAAAAACAGGCAAATATTCAAAAAACGAGATGAGAAATGATCTTATCCAAAGGGCACAGAGCTTATGTAACTTCAACAAGCCTCACAGAACCACCTTTGTCACTGTATAACAACACAAATATTTCATGTCAAAAAATAAGACCAGACATAACGAGATAAATTTAAAAAGTCATTCTCACTCAAATGCAAACATTTGAAATGGTAAACCTATGAAAATATTGTGTGCTTATTCAAAGTAGGAGGTTCACATATTACTGATTTTATGATGTCAAATATTATTCTCTGCCAATGTCTTTGCAATTCTTTTCTTCCTCTTTCTCTGCCTCTCTCCTCTTGTACCAAAGAAAAATCTCTCGGCCTGCTACATTTCTATCTTGAGGTAACACAAACCCAAAATGTTTCATAGAATTAAAAGGAAACTTAGCAAGAAGAAAAATTGTGCCACCTACCATCAGACACTGTTTTTTTCCTGTGATGCTACTCAACACAAATAGCCTGTCTTACTCACAATTTTCCTAATTACCCTAATTATATTCTTCCAAAAACATGCTACCTCTGGACAAGCCCATAAAATATGTCCTAAGCTACCTTGCTGCCAAAAGTTTTTTACACAAGCTTTGCTAATCAGCTTCATGAACTTATTCATTTTTGTAATGATTTATAATTAAACTTTGATAGGAAACCGAGATACTTTGACCACTTAACTATAAAGAATTCAAATTACTAAAAATTAAAGTTACGGTACACACTGCAAATACAAAATGACTGATAAGATTACATAACACCTCTCAAAACTCTGAAGATTTCCATTACTTTGTCTTTCAGTGAGTAATAATAAGTCAAACTGAAACTATCACCAAAACAGGGTTAAACTAGAAAAAATTATTAGCGCATTTATGCTGCTAGACAGCCACGGTCTAAACTCACTACAGTGCGTGAAATCTTCACACTCCTTACCAATACAGCATGTTCTGATTTACATGAAGAAGCTTGAGAGCAAAAACCAGAACCTTTATCTGAGTTCTCTCAAGCGTCCCTTATTCCTCAGGCCAGTCCACTGTCTCCTGGAATGCTTTCCCAAAGCGCTGTAGGTTACTAGCCCTCCTCTCAGGGAAGCAGAAAGTCCTAAAATCACTTCTTTCTGTAACTTCATATTGCGTATTTATTTGGTGGACTGACATAGCAGTTAGAACAAATACTCCTGTTGTTCTTGATGCACGTTGGGTTTAGAGCATCTGTGAAGCTACAGGAGGAGAGGAGGACACACTGTCAGGACAAATGGAATGGCTGCCTGGTCATTCTGGCAGAGCATACTGCGGTGCTGGACTGTGAGGGGAGATCTTAAAAGCACTGACAACATGCCATAGTCAAGCAACACATCAATAAATATTAGCTGTTGCAACTTGATCAATACACTGGCCTTGGCATGTCCTAGAGTTTTGATTAATTGCTGGTACATTTTACAAATCTAGTGGGGGATACTAGATTTTGAGTTTCAGAGGGGTTTTTTTGCACAACAAACTAAACCTATAATTGCTTGCAAAAAATAAGACACTTCAGGAATAAACAGGAACACTTCCAGGAGACATTTAACAGCCGACAAAAAATCCTAAACACTAATCCTTTGATCAGGACAGCAATTGTCTCTTTTCTCCCCTTCAGCTGAGTAGAAGGCCTAATATGCTGCCTTGCTGGAGTGGGATGGGTGGAAAAATTTGTGCTCCCACACCAAAACCCAGAGCTGTCTGACCACTGTAATTACTGCTGGGGTATAGATTCTACGTGATTGTAGATCACTTCAAAGTGATTGGTAGTAGCCCTTTTAGTTATCTCGAGAGCTTTGTGATATCCTGGTGAACTTACAAGTCATTTATTGTTCTTCATTGTTCCTTGCTGAACATGCCTCCTCTATTCCTCTTTCTTGTCCTCTAGACTCATAATTTTAAGAAGATTACAGAACCCATCTTCATAGGGCCATTTTTATTTCCTGCTGAAGAAGAACAACCCCTTGGCAAATAAGCAACAGCTTCATCAGAAAGACAACCCAAAACAATGGGCAGCATTAAAAGATAATGTAGCATAAAGGCAAACTATGTTAAAAATCTGGAATGTTCTGCTTTGGATTTTCAGAAAACTCTGAAATAATCATATCTGCCCTTAGGCCAGTTGACTCAGGACAGCTGCACAGAACAAGCACAGTGAGCATTTAGGGACACTTTTCAAAGCCTGTGACTGTGAAGAGTAGACCACTGGGTACTGTAGATCACAGGCATGACACAACTGAAGTTTGACTCTGCTTAAGAGGGAATGAAAGAATCTAAAGAAGACAGCTGCTAGAGGTAGGCAGAGTTTACCCTGCTGTTGGACTTCTAAAAGCAATGACATCGTCAGAGCTCCTTCCCTAGCAGTCCAGAAAGGTGCCTTAACATGACAAAAGAATCAATTCAGCCACATAAAGATGGCTTACAGAGTACCCGATTGGTAACTTTACCCCATTTCTACTGGAAAAAAAGGAACTCTGGACCAAGGTAAACTCCTACGGCACAAGTGGAGAAAGTTTGCTCCCATAGTCCAAAACCAGCCAATTCAGAGCCAAGCTCAGTAAGTCAGTAAGAATGCGTTCATTTCTTTCTCCATACCTGAATGTAATCGTTGAAGTAGTTTATCTTCTGCCTGAACTTCAGACTGGAAATTCAACACATTGCACCTCACATGCAGACTTCAGACAAAAACCTTGTCAGCTGAATGACCAGTTCCTAGGTTGCTTACAAGGATTTCTTTTTTAATTTATACATACAAGAATTTAGCTTATTTTTTCCTTTTGCCATACAGTAATTTATGCTCAGAAGAAACAGTACACGGCTGTCCCAACAAATGCATGCGCACATTTGGAAATGTTTGGGGTTGCTTAAGGTATTCTTTGTCTTGCTTATGTTTTCAAGGACAGAAAATTAATTTAAGAACTTCTTTGAAAGGCAATTATCTGGTCACACGATTTCTGCTGCAGTCTCCAGACAGTGGAAGTGAATAGGGGGAAAAAAACAAGTGTGTCATTAATAAATATACCCACATTATTCTGTGTTGTTGCAAAATATCCAGTGCTATTTCACAGGGAGTTTTCCCAACCAAAATGTCATTCAGTTTTATAAGCTTTATCAATAAATTTTCCAGGTAATTTTAAAATATCACCAATTTTAAGATGAAAAATAGAAGATCTTTTCTTTCAAATATGGGTCATAATTAATTTTAACATTTACAATAACATCTGGACAGAAATTAATACATTTCTAGCTAAACATTTGGCAACATTCTTCAAAGTTTTCTGTATATCAGACCGATTATACAAATCTTGACTGAAACACCATTCAATTCCTATACACCTTAATAGTTTCACATATTTCCCCATGATCATTTTTGTCATCATTCATCATCATTTTTGCAAGAAAATACCACACCCTCTCTTCATGTCAATTTTTTTCTCTAAGATGGATAACACTAATATTAACATTTCAGGAATGAGCCTAGTTCTTATAATGTAGTAAAAGAAAAAAGTAAGTCCTTTATTGAGTTTTTGCTGGAAACGCCAAAAGAAAAAGACCACCAACAAAAGCAGTTATACAGATTAACTTTCTAAATATATTTAAACAACGTTGAGATTTGTTAGTCGAAAATGGGAGAGCATTTCTGGTTCTCTGGTAATTTTAATGGTAAAATCACCTAGGCATGCCCCCATACAACCCAAATCCTGGGTTCTTCATCAACAATACCGACACAAAAAGGAGACCTAAAACTTGACATCAACACACACAATATCTGGTAGTCCAGAAATCAATAAATCAGTGACCTGCTTTCAAATGAAAAGCAGAAAGAATCTCTCCCAAAGGCCCAAATGGCTAGATGGCCTTCCGACTAACCACCAAAATACAAGAAAAATGTAGATACTTCATACATGACTACAGAATGGACAGAAGTAAAAAAACCCACTTGTTTTAAGCAAGTATCATTCATATTTATATACACTACAAGTTGGTGGGTTTTTTACTGCAGAAGTCAGAAGTGGTCTGAAATAAATGACAGAGGAAAGAGAAACTGAATGAAAAAGTGTTAAGACGAGTTTATGGCAAAACCACCTTGCCACAATAGCATAGCACTTACAGAATTACAGTAGTCTTCTGATTGATAGTGTGTGAAAAGCTAGGAGGGTATTTCTGACGTACATCAAACACAGTAAAAGCTGAAGTGAGACCACAAAGCTCCTTCTCTTCTCTGAAACAGGATATGAATTTCAGTCTGCAGAAATGGAACTGATGTGTGCATGTCTTCTTCTGAGGAAGGTCTTGCAGCTGCTTCCTAGAAAAACTGTTATTTTACAGTATCACAGCTTCAAACTCCAATGAGTTACAAGTATGTTAGTGCTTGCTACAGTCCCTTCACTGCAGACTCCAGTTCCTCCCTGAGTCAGACTGAACATACCCCTTTAAAAAACAACTATTGTGACAATATGTTCACCCTTTCTCAGGGTTTATTGCCACTTTCCAGACCCTAACTGCTGTTGCAAAATGTGATGAATACACTATATCCAAACTGTGCCTGGAATGAAAAACTAGCCTTTTTCCCCCTCTGTTCTGTCTCTGTTTCAGCAGCAGATTTTCTCCCTTGTTAATGCAAGTATCTGTTGTGGAAGATTCTTCTTTCTCAATAAAGCCAAAGCATCTCTTGGTTTCCAGCATGATTGTTACAAATCAGCACTGATTCTGACTTAATATTTGACATTAGCATTGCTCTTTAAAACAAATTTGATAGTTTCTCAGCAGTAGCATCTCATTTCTTTAATGCTTATTGACAGGTAGGTCAGTAGCCAGTGACTTTTTTTTTAATGACTGTATTCTTTTGTTCTCTTTGCAGTACCCACAAGGACTTGAATGACAGAAAGTTCATTTTTCTCCGAATGAACATCTGATTAGAGTAGCCCATGCTTTACTCCCCTTTGGGAGACATGCTGTCAGCCAGCAAAGCCATGGTGGTCGTGGTAACTGTCACTGCATATCCAACAGCTGCTCCGTTACACATTCCCTAACCTGGCAAGAACCAAGCTGCTGAGATTCTGCCTCTTTCCCTAGCCCTGGCTCCACACTGCCACAGCCCCACAGCTCCAGCAGGCAGGCTGGTGAGAGCTCCCGCCGCAGCTGCTGCTCAGCCTCCTCATCTTGGTGCACCACCAGTGAGAGGTCTCCCAAAGGTGCCTCCTGCGGCCTCGGCCATGGAGAATGAGCATCACCCCTGTCACAGAATCACAAAATCACAGAATGGTAGGGGTTGGAAGGGACCTCTGTGGGTCACCTAGTCCAACCCCCCTGCGGAAGCAGGGTCACCTACAGCAGGCTGCACAGGACCTTGTCCAGGCGGGTCTTGAATATCTCCAGAGAAGGAGAATCCAAAACCTCCCTGGGCAGCCTGTTCCAGGGCTCTGTCACCCTCAGAGGGAAGAAGTTCTTCCTCATGTTCAGACAGAACTTCCTGTGCTTCAGTTTGTGCCCATTGCCCCTTGTCCTGTCACTGGGCACCACTGAAAAGAGTTTGGTCTCATCCTGCTGACGCCCACCCTTCAGATATTTATCAGCATTTATTAGGTCCCCTCGCAGCCTTCTCTTCTTCAGGCTGAACAAGCCCAGCTCCCTCAGCCTTTCCTCGTAGGAGAGATGCTCCAGTCCCCTCACCATCCTTGTA
>Ga0181612_170114_pt1 | contig 21047 bp, 11 predicted proteins | sample HoacroProtozoa21_FD_119630 | JGI IMG/M metagenome (GOLD analysis project Ga0181612, IMG submission 119630) | Hoatzin crop microbial communities from Cojedes, Venezuel. Combined Assembly of Gp0051906, Gp0051904, Gp0051908
AGGTCCCTTACAACCCTGAACATTCTGTGATTCTGTGAAAAATAGCTCAAAGTAATTTAAGTTTTCAGTCCATCCACAGAAATATAGATAGTAATGTTCATTCAAAACCAGATATAATATGCATAATATCCTTCTAATCGGGATGCTAACCTAGGCAGTGGAACCTGTCCTCTTAATCACTCCTTTACTCTGACAGGTTTTGGTTTATCATTCAATAAGACTGAGAGGGAGAATCTCTCACTTCTCTACCTGAACTGGAGACTTATATCCTGACAATAGACATGGAGGGACTTCTGGACTGTATAATACAAAATGAACATCATTCTTAGGAGGCTGTTTCCCTGAACAAGTGTAGCAACAATTCCCAAGTTGAATACTTACTAATTTGCAGGATTTCCTGCTTTCTTACTTGATGTTCTTGGCTATTTGCTTGCTTATGACTTTTCACATGATACATACTTTCTCTGGATAGTTAATTTCTTTTCTTCTCCTTCTTCATTTTCCTCCTCTTCCTCCTCTTCTTCTTCTTCTTCTTCTTCTTCTCGTCTCTCCTTTTGTATCTCTTGCTCTTCTCTGACTGGGTTGGAAGCCTAGAAATCTACATTAGGCAGCCCGGTTTGATGTTCTGGTGCTAGTTATCTGACTTCTAGGCGCTGTCATGACTAAAGTAAAAATTTATGGTCTTGTTTTAGCTTGTGTTAAGGCACTTCTCATTTTAGTGACTATCAAGTTTTACTGCTCCTGGAGGTTGATATCAATACTGATTAACCTCTTTTAACATCTCTTTCTTATGTCGATAGATCTGAATAGAAATACGTGATCTGCCACAGGGTTTCTTTTTGCCTTTTTGTCTTCATGTGTGCTATCAAATACTGTCTGTCATCCTTTAATTTAGGCATACTAACATCTATTTCATATTTATGTAATGACAAATAAATATGTAGGCCATTGTGAACTATTTTGCATTGGTAATGAACTAACCTTTGGTGGTTATATCAGTCACATTAGTTTGATCCACTTTATTTCCAGCCCTACTCCAACTTCCAAGTTCATAGTGTAAAAAGAAATTACCCTGGGGAAAGTTTCTTCCAGTTTGTGAGATAATAGTTGTTCAGTAATTACTGTAACTCGTTAACCTGTTTTGAAAGCATTTGGACTCCTATTGCTCAGTTGGTGTAAGTAGCTATAAAGTCTTTTTCCAGTAACAATATTTTGAGCTAATAATTTTCTGGGTTCAGGAGAGGATTGTGTCAAAGCTTTCATAACAATTAGTGTCACATCCCAAGCTTATGCATATACATATATTGGGATTTTGACATAGTTAATGGCTGCATTTCTTTCATGACAGTTGTAATTAATGGGTACAAACTAAATTTGCAAAAGAATGGAAGTTGAAACTAGAGCTAAATGAGTTCTAATATGCCTAACCAGAACAACATGAAAAAAATCTATAATGTAATTAAGAATTACAGTTGCTTGGCTGGTTCTAGGTCATTGTTTCTTCTCCAGGCAGAAGTATGCAAATCTTTTGTATTTCCAAAGAAAAATACATTTTCCATTTAACTTTTTATTTCAGGATGTTAGTAATTTTTCCCAAATATCTGTTATAGCTTGCAGATATCCATAAATCTCACAGCCCTGAACTGGTCAGGCAGTTGGACTAGGTGATGGCTGTAGGTTCCTTCCAGCTAAAATAGTTTATTTTTAAGGACTTCTATTTCTTTTTCCAAGATGTTGCTGAACCAAAGTGGTTCTGAAATCATAGAATCATAGAACGGTTTGGGTTGGAAGGGGCTTCATAGATCGTATATTTCCAACCACCCTGCCATGGGCAGAGACACCTTCCACTAGACCAGGTTACTCAAAGCCTCATCCAGCCTGGCCTTGGTCACGCACAACCTCTCTGGGCAACCTGTTCCAGTGCCTGATGACCCTCATAGTAGAGAATTTATTTCTTATATCTAATATAAATCTACCCTCTTTCAGCTTGAAGCCATTACCCCTTGTCCTATCACTAGCTGCCCTTGTGAAAAATCCCTTTTCAACTTTCCTATAGGCCCCTTCAGGTAATGGAAGACTGCTATGAGGTCTCCCCAGAGCCTCCTCTTCTGCAGGCTGAAGGGCCCCAGAACAATGCTTTGTTCAAGATGACAGGGAATATAGATTTCCTAGTCAAAATATAGTAAGATTCATAATAAGATTCAGCAAAAGCTGTCTTGTAGTGCCTTAAGAACAAACCAAACTCTTTCATGGTGGAAGAGTATCTGAAATAAGCTATATGACATTTGTTTTATTTGTTCAGATAGCTTTCTTTTTTATGATACAAGAAAATTTCTCCATTATTGCTTGAGTAGAATGATGGTAGAATATATTGTAACATGCAAAAATATAACATATAATATATGATACTACATCAGATGTTCTCCAGTGTGTGTATCACAGTGTTTTCATCTTTTCAACTAATAAAACTTGATGTACACTACAAGTACATTACTCTCTGCATCTCTTTATTTCATTCACTAAAAGTTGGAGTAGTTAATTCTAAATGCACAGTGAGTGAAAAGAAACCAATGTGTCTGCTCAAATGGTCACCAAAGTTAATCCTTGTCATTACTGACTGTCCATGAACCCAGCAATAAAATTTCAGTCTTAAGACCCGGTAGAATTGCCCTCAACCTGTAATTTACGAAGTTATTTACAACCATTTACCAGTAAGTAGTTACATTGGTACTGCGAATGTGTAAGTAACCGTTTTGCAGAAACGCAGTAAAAACAACTTCTACTGGAATTTCGACATGTCCACGAGACCCTGAGTTTCTTCAGGTTACATGGTATTTGTAATGATCCATTTAATTACAGCTTATAAAACATTGAAATTTTTGAAAAAGTGGTATACTATGAATCAACTGAGTGTCAGTAGATCAGACTTGCAGGAAGCATTTATGCTGTGATCTCTTTCCTGATGTCAAGGTTGTGAGGTCTGAAGGTTTCTGGGATTGGTGTGCAATTTTACTGGGTTCTCTGATGGTCCTCACCACCCCACACTGCCTACTGCTTGCAAAATTCTGCAGCCTAATGTGTAATGGGCCTGTCAGATAAAGACTGGCTGAGTTCATATTCCTTCCTACTCTATAATTTAGCGATATATATGCTTCATACTGTACAGACAGCTATACCTTTGTTGTATCACAGACTGTTTCCATTACACAATTCAAAGACTGACTTGTTCATGTGATCTAAAAACATTCAGATTCCTTTGAAAGTTCACACATCCAATAGGGACTTTTAGTGGGTTTTATTTTTCTGAATCTGAGGTTATTTGACCTCCAGTTGTATATTGAGCAATGCTAAGGTTCACCTTCACGAAAACCCTTCTAGATTTTCTTAAAGTAAACAGTTACACAAGTGCATGGAGTTGAAACCATAAATCTGATTGTGTTCTGCATGTATCCAGTGATCAAAATTTGACTCTTGAGGGCAAGGCGCTTAAGAGCTTTCTGGGTGACAGTGACATCACTTAAGGGATGAGTTCTTGTAGCTGAGCCTATCTGATGAACAGTTTGGGTGCTGCACATTCATGTTATTTTCCCCATATGCCAAAGCAAGAGGACAGCTCAAGGAGAAAGGTAGTAGCTATAGATGATGACCTACGTTTAGCCAATGTATATTAAATCCTGCTCTTGGCAGAAGATAAGCAAGGGCAGAGAAAATCTCCCAAAGTCAAAGATATTTTTTAATTTTTAAGTTTGGAAAGATAGAACTTAAATACAGCACAAAATGTTCAGCCTGTTTTCAGAATGAAAATGCAAACAGACATGCGTGCAGAAAAGAAGAAGTTTAGTGGAAGCAATACAGGAAGAAGTATTTATAGCTATGATAAGGAATTTCTGTGGTTTAGGTCGAATGAAAGAAGGTATGAAAGAGAGAGGATCAAAGTTCTGAGGAGAGACTAGGAGAACTGGTAATGAATGTGGCATGGTATAAGTAGAATTATTCACATATACTTCCCAGTGTTGTTCAGCATTGGTAGGAGTTCTAGGGTTGCCTGTGTTTCAATGACTCTCTGTAACGTCTTTTACCTTCTGTGCTGAGATAGGGTGTGGTCCTGTGTGATTCCCACTCTTTGGGCATCATTTTTGTCTCTGCCCCTGCACACTTCACTAGAGGTTTCTGACTCCCTCTCTTCCCTCAGGGTAGCTCATGTCTGGAAGATGCTTCTATTATGTTGAAGTAAAAGTGATTTCTTCTTCTTGTTTCTTTTAAGTGAATAAATTAATGGAATTCTTGCCTTTCTCAATGTTCCTGACTCGGCCTCTCTATTGCAATTCTATCATTGCTTAAAATGGTCAGAATTAGGTCTGCCATGACACCATCCTCCCGCTGTCTCCCTGCCAGACAATTTTTTACCTTTTTTCTTCAAGGTCCCATAAGCTAGGGCTGATTAATGGACTGGTTCAGGGAGTAATGTGCTAAATACAAACCCTACAGAACTGTGATTAGTACTTGGCAGGCTCCCTGAAATCTTCTTGCATGATTTTTAAGTCATATTTGAGAAGTCATGCAGAGCATGTGATCATTCTATTCTACTCAGCACTTGTCAGGCTGCACCTGAAATACTGTGTCCAGTTCTGGTCCTCACAATTCAAGAAAGATGTGGACAAACTGAAGAGAGTCCAAAGGAGGGCCACAAAGACGATCAAAGATCTGGAGGACCTGCCCTGTGAGGAAAGATCGAAGGAATTATGTCTTTTCTGCCTGTAGAAGAGAAGGCTCAAGGGAGACCTCACCACAGTACTCAAAGTGTGGCTATAAAGAGGATGGAGGCTGTCTCTTCATAAAGAGCCACATGGAGATGACAAGGGGCAGCAGGTACAAACTGTACCTGGAGAAGTTTCATCCTGACATCAGAAAGAAATTTTTTACAGTAAGAACAACCATTCACTGGAACAACCTCCCCAGGGACACGGTAAAGTCTCCATCACTGGAGGTTTTCAAGATGTGATTGGACACAGTTCTAGCTAATATCATTTAGGCTCCCTTCCCCACAAATGGATGAACCAGGTGATCTTTTGAAGTCCCTTCCAATCTGGGCTATTCTATCATTGCTTGGCCAGCTAAAGTCAAATGTGAGCTCATTGGTTTGTGTTTGAATCAATGTCTTGTATAGGCTGTTGTAGAAGGATTCTGATATCTTTACTAATGTGATATTTGGCTTATCTGATTATAACAGGCCCGATTTTCAAACACAAAGTTTAGCAAAACTCAGACTTATGAAAACCGGTAAATGAGGTATTAAGTGGCCCGTGGCTGCATGTCCATGATCTATTACGGAAAAATTATCACTTTTCATTAGTACTAAATTGCTTTAATGCTTTAAGCTAAAGCACATATTACAAGATAGGTAACGATCTGTGTAGAATTCGACTCAGGTAGGTTTGGTGTTTGACTGACACTTATTCACATTGCTTATTTCTGCCTGCAGAGAAAGCTTAAATGAACTTGGCTGGACCTAAAGGATCTATTGACAGGTGATAAAAGCTTGTGATAAAAAAAAAAAACATCTGGGAGAGATAAAGGACTCAGAGTTTGGAAAGGACCTCAAGAATGTATCACATCCAAGGTTAAGGTAAGACCTTGCTTATTACAGTAAGTTTTGTGCACATCTAAATTTTCAGCACAACTCAAAATTTCTCAGTTGCAATAGATTTCTTTAATCTTTATACTTTCTTCAAGAGTGTCTGCAAGAGGTTGCCTAGAAAAGAGTATTTCCTCCTGTTTTTCAGTCTCCATTTTTAAACACAGGGGACTGATTTGTTGATCATTTCTCAATGGATATTTTTGTCCCATAATTTTTTGCCCTGGACCTCATACAGACTTCCGGAACCTTTGTCAACAAGTGTCCCAGGCTTCCTGTTCCATTAATCAATAATTATTATTGTTTTCTTACTGTGATTATTTGTATCTGCTACCTTCATTTGATTCCTCATAGTTCTGTCATTGTAAAAGATGGAGGACAACTAACACCTGACCAGTCAGCTCATAGCACACAGATACCATATGTTATATTTCATAGTCTATTCATTCTGTACCGTAATTAACTGCTTTTCCAGAATGAAAAGTCCTGGTCTGCTTACTAATTTCTTATACAGAAGCTGAAAAATATCTATGACCTTTCTTGTCTGAACCTTTTATGTAACTGCTGTGACTTCAAATGCCTTTGTCAATTGTATCTGAGGTATTTTAAGCGACGCACTAATGCTGAAAAACCTTTAATCAGAAAACTTTTTTATTGGTCAGGCACTGCTGACCCAGTGATTATTTGAAATATTCCTTCATGAGACCACATGGCATTGTTTTGGGAATTTATTCTCTAAACTCATCAGAAACTCCATCTGAATGAAAATCCAACATACTGTGGGTTTTGAAAAGGAAAATGCTTTCACCTTCTCCAAATCCTGGCAACCTCATTAACTGTAGTCTTGCCTAAATAATTATCCTACAGTGATTTAAATTAGACATATTCCATCGAATTTAATGTATTGTAGTAGGCCCATCAATTTCAAATTGGACAAAGATCTGGACTTTTATTCATAATACATACAAGAAATTTGGTATTTTTAAAGATACAGTATAAATGTTGTGGTATTAATATATTTATGTTTGGCGTTTGGACCTATGCAAATCAATCAATGCCTGAGTACATGTGGCACTATTTTGTCCTGAGTTCTTTTTTGTGTGGATATGCTTAATCTCAAGATTATGACTGGCTCTTGTAAACTCTTGATTCTTAGTGGTAATTTAACATATGTGCTAAGCTGAAAATACCCAATATGCATGAATTAATGAATACTAAGATTTTAAGAATACTGAGCAATTACTGAAAGAGGGAAACTTTATCTTTTTTAGAGAATAAGTTTTAACACAGAAACATACAACATTTGGAAAGGATAACTTAATGTTAGCCTATAGGAGAAAAGTTTTATTAAAGCCATTAAAGATCCATCTCCTTGTACTGCAGTGAAAAGAATCAAAAACACAACCCCCTTTCGTCTGGGGAAAAAAAGAAAAAGAGACTGAAAACCATGCTTGGATCTATGGAATATAGGGTTGATGGACAGGTATAAGAGGAGTTGGAAGCTAAAGAATAGAATATATGAAGTATGAAGAGACTGCAGAGAGTGTGAAGGACATACTGAAAATGAAATGTTCCTGCACCAATACTTTGTGACTGTAACAATGCTGACTTTTAAGAATGAAAAGCTCACATCAAAAATTAGTTTGTTTTGGTTGTGTGTTTGAAAGATGCAATTATGTATTTCTGTTTCCAGAGTTCTCCTAGATTTGCCTGCTTGCCTGAGAAGGAAGTAGCTGTTGTATAACTGAGAATGGCACATAACAAGACTTATAACCTTAGGAATTTGTAATCCTCAAATCACTAAAAGAAAGTGTAGAAAAGGTTTTAGAAATTATCATATGCTTGAATGAGAAGGAGAAGGAAGGGACATGCTCAGTTTACAGTTGTGGGATTTTTCACTCTGCTCTCCTTGGAAGGTTGTTGTTCTACTGTATGCAGTGTGCTGAGGACCTCATTACTTCCTATATCCTCACTACTTAGCATTTTTTTAAAATCTATGTCTTACATATCAAACATTCTTACAAGTAAATGAGTTCTAAATGATTCAACTTCTAGAATACAAAGCATATAAAATTAACTAAGCCCATGAAGGCAAGAATGTTTAGGCATATTTTTGTAAGTGTCACAGATAAATGGATTGTTTGACAGGTTTGTCTGAGGTACCAGTGTAACCTGTGCTGCGGTACTTATTCTGGAGTAAAGCGAGGTGAACTAAAGGGGGAAATTTAAGATTTGCATTGGTTTGTAGGAGGCAAAGGTGGATCCCTTCTTTCTCATAACATGTTTTTTTCTTTTATTTCATCACAGTGGCTGTTTTCCTCAGCATGAGTTCATAAATGCTATGCATTATATAACCAAGAATGTGACAGGTGCTATTGAAACGTGTCTGAAAGCATGGGGTTTTTTTTGGTTGCTCAAGTGGAATTCTGGAGTCAGAACAGTCACTGCAGCCGTTGATATTGTGCCAGAACGAATCTGAACAAACTGGTGAGATTTAGTTCATGGTATTGTAAGGCAGCGAGTCTAGTACAATGTAACAAAAATCTGCAGAGAGATTTCCAGATTCATCTACCTTTTAAAAAGGAGAATGTTGTATAGCTAAAATTAGGTACGATGACAGAGAGCAAACCTCTGGCCTTTAGCAAATGCGTTAAGCCTCTTTCCTGGTTGTGTTTAGGGTTATAACAGGAACTCTCTGCTTTAGAAGTAAAATTATGAATGCATTGTGTGGGAGGACCATGTTGAAAACCTAGGTTCTACTTGATAACCTGATGAGATTCTGCCAAATCTTTCTATTCAATCTTGATCAGACATGAGAGAGGATGATTGTTTCATTTTCAGGAATGGATTTTAGGAACTTAATTTATGCTGAATTGAAAACTTTTTTTCTTTCCCTTTCTTTCCCTTCTTCCCCTCCACCCCAACAAGTAAAAGCAAGAGAAACTGAAAATATGTTTTGACCTTAAGCATTTTCAAAACTTCTACAATTATTGAGTTTAATCAGTTAAAGTCTGTGGGATGGTTTCTACTGAAAAAGAAGTTGCATTTCCAGAAACTTTTTCAAAAAGGGCAAATTAAAACCTTTTTCAGTAGGCCACACTGGAAGAATAAGTGAAAATAAAAAGAAAATCCTAAGAATGACAGACATAAGTGAAAAAAAGATGTTGAAACTTGTGCTTATTGTGGCAAAGACTGTTGTTATGCCAGGTTGCAGTAGATGGTGCTGATGGACTGGAAGGCATAAATTCATTCTTTAGGGTCATATTCTGATGAGACTGTTTTATGGAAACACATATAAATAGGTCACTGTTTGGATAAGTAACAATAAACTCTATTTCCTATTCACACATCATCATTTGGTATTCATTGGATTTTAAATGATTCAGCTGGTATTATTGAGAATGTCTTACTGCTCATTCTTCCCTAAGAGATAAATTTTTTCATAGGGGAAGGTAACAGTGCGAAAATTATTGTTACTACCTACACTAACAAATAGAAACAGAGAAAGGCTCTTTTATATATGGAGGAAGCAGGCTGTAGATTTGATGAGAAAACTGAAAAGCGTGTTGATAGTAACATTAACTCTGCTGGTGCTCTGTGTACAGTTATGACTCTTCTTTGGGATATGCATCTGATTTGGTCTGACAGGAAGGGATCTCTCCTACATTTGCTGTGCCATAAAAATGCTGAAAACATACTGCTGAGCTAGCCAGCTGGTAATAGCATTACTGGATATCTGCTATAGTCCCATTATATTAATTGCGTCTTCTGTCTTCAGATGATGATAAGGGAAAAAAAAAGACTCCTCAAAATCTAGATAATTTGGCTGGAGACTTGTATTTACAGCTCAGTGAAACTACATCCAATCTAAAGGCAGAACCTGCTTCCTGAAACACACAGCAGAAAGAAAGCAATTAGTAACATGTGCGGTGCTAACTATGAATACACATACAGAATTTATGCTGGTAGATACTAGATCGTTCACTTCCCAGAAAAAAATATATAAATATAAGCAGTTACTGCATAAAGAAGAAAAATACAACATCAAGTTTCAAACAATGTTAACGTCTGTCATAGCTTTTATTCTTTTAGGTCATGGGTTATTCCCAATAAAAAATTTAAAGAGCAGAAATTGATCAGCTGAGTGACTGAACTGAATTTGCTGGACTGAATTTCTATGTTAGGTCAAATATTAAATATTTTTCCTTACTGAGACCCATTTTAAGTAACAGTAAGTGCTAGGTTTTATGAGTGACTTTTTCCTTATCTCCTCTCTATAGCTGATCAAGGTTATAGCTGATCAAGGTTAAACCTCTGACCAATTCATCAGAAGAATCTGAAGCTCTTTTAACTCATGAAAAGAGTGCTCTAAATATGGAGACAAAATGTACTCTAGGATGCGGCTTTCCAAAGTTTTGCTCTTTAGACAAGGTGTTGATTCTACTACTCTTCATGAACTCTGACAAGTAATTGCCCAGGTTTTGCCTCAATAGGACTTGGAATGTACAAAAATTAACTCTTTTTCACATTGCACATCAGTCAGATCTTGACCAAAATGTGAAGAGGCTTTTATTTCATGTCACTTAGTATGTTACTTCAGCTTTCCATTTTTTGTTTTTTTTCCCTTTGAAGGAAGCAACGCGCAAGTAGGTTCACTGGACTAGGACTCTGGACATCTGTCCCCCACCTCCTGGGATTCTTCTGGTCTCTAAGATTCTAACTCCCAACCTCTCTGTACTTTGCCTATGCTAGATGTTACAGTGTTAATGACAGTCACTCTGTTGTTCTGTAAGGAATTTGAAGTCTATGAATGAAAAGCATTAAATAAATCTGTATATAATAGCAAAATCCAATTAGACTCACTGTCATTGCCTTGGTAAGATACCTGTATGTCTTAAGTCCATGCATGTTTGCAGAACAGTATCTTAACTATTAAGGACTACAAAACTGAAAGCAGGCTGTATACTATATGAAGTAGTACTTCCTCTACACTGTCCTTCTGAGAGTGATAAAGCCTATTAAATTTGTGTGTGGATGTCCTTTGAATTTTGCATTCATTTTTTTCCCCCCAGTGATCAACAGAAAATTAAACCACTTCTCGGCTTATTTTTACAGATGAAGAGAGAATTAAAAGTGGTGCATAATGGAACTTTTTATTCCTTAAGACCACAAAAGCCAATGTTGGTGGAATAAACCTTCTAAAAGACAAGTAACAGAACATTTAAAATGCATTCCTCCACAACTCTATAGTTTCTTAACCTGTTTTTAGGAGCATGTTATTACATTTGTACACATATGAGAATAACTGGATTAAAAAATATTTAGATCTTGCTCTCTCTTCTCTCTACTCAGTTGTGTTATATTTAAATTAATTAAATACAGTGTCAGCCACTGAGCCTGTCTGTGATAATGTGTCTTTGTCAGCAGTTTACTTTTTGCCTTCCTGTTTAATTACATGGGAAACAGTGAGTGGTTGATGCAATGCTATGCATGGTATGTAGGACAAACCACATCTGCCACTGTATTTATAATCTGCTTAATGCACATGATGAAAGCACACATGCATATAGCAGCATATATGTATGTGTGTAGATATTTTGAAGGGTTAATTCCTTGTCAAGGTATCTGCAGCTCTTCTTACTTTTTGAACACTCTAATGCCTTATCTTGCATTTTCTTCTGTTTATTTACAGATATTTTTGTCTGCTTGCTCTCTTTTAAGAATCTCCTGAGCAAGCAGACTGAAAATTCAGTAAACAAGCTGAAGAAAACTTGAGATAAGGTGCTGAAATATCCAGGGGAAACAAGAGCTGTAGAGCTCAGAAAGCAGAACTAAACTTTCAACATCATGGATTTTACACAGTGTGCAAAATATGTCTCCTTATACTGTAAATAAGATACACTACTCAGGTATTATTAATACTAAAATATTGGTATCCACAAAAATTTGACCTCCTCACTGGGCATCACTTGTCATTTGCTTTACATGTTCACTTTACGTATCATATTTTCTACCATTAAGCTTACCATTGTAAGCTACAATATTTTCCTATTTCCACTGCATGTCAGGGCCTGCAGCCCATGTTTTCTTTGCCCAGAAAAACAAACAAAAGTGACAGCATAATGCATAGGTATTTTGTGATTCAGTCTCTGATTTCAGTTTTCATTTCCCTCTTCTACATGAAGGGAAGCAAAAGTGTTTCTTTCCCCCTTTTCCCCCAATGTTCTTGCCCACCCTCTCAAAAAAATCTGAGGTGATATTTCCAACATTTCCCTTTCAAAAATGCCACTGAAATTGGCATTGCTGAAAAAACTCCTTACCCTCCATTAATGCATTCTGTAAAAGTAAGCAACTAACATTGAAATGGTTCCTTCTGTATGCGTACTTCTATATACATCCTCAAGTCTAGCCTTGGCCAATGCCTGAAATGGCTTCTGAATTATGCATTTGTCTCTCAGGGAATACCATTCTACTTTTAGAAGAAGCAACATGAACTTATCACACTACCCCCTCCTTCACATTTCTTTTGCTGCTTGACTTGTCCCCCAGGCAGATTGTGTGAAACAGACCTTTCCTCTGTAAGATCCTGCCATTTTGGCAGCCTTCTGACATACTGTCTCTTCATTGCCTGCCCTTAGTCTGGATCACATCTGAACCATTCCCAGCTGCCTGTGTCTTGTTTTTACCTTCCTCATCCTGCTCTTACCCAGCTCTGTAACCCTACGCTGAGTAACACAATATTCTCAGTTGTGAAAAAGGACAGTGTGAGAGGGAATATAAATAGTTATTCCTTTAAATCTTTGCATAAGTCACTTGTATAAGAGCCTGGGGAGAGGTAAGAGGTGTAAACATGTGCCCTGTGGGTGATATTCCAGCCTCCAGGCTGGAATTATGACAAGGACATTTAGACAGCCTGCTTGACAGACTGGTTCAACAAATCTGTTTAAATGTAAGTAAAGCTTTTGAATCATCCTACACAATTTTCTTTTTCTCCAGATCACCATTCTATATTTAAATATTTAGTGCTGACTGCTCTGTCCTGCATTCTTTGCCCAGGGCTTGTATGAGCATCCTGTCCTTCGTCACTGAAAATGAGCATGTGCAGCAGGCCTTGCATTCTAGACTGTTCTTACACTTAAAAACAGTCTTCATCTTTAACATGCTGTGAACATTTCTGCACACCTTTTAACCCTAGTGATGAAATTATAGACCTCGTTGTCCTGGGATATTGTGAATTTACAAGGAAAAATGACCCCCAAAACCACCAGAGTTCAGAAAAGTATTAGACAGATTAAGGGAGGATGGGTGCACAGGTAGCTAGTAAACAAAATGGTGGAGGTACAGATTTTAGTTTAGAAAGTCCTCAAGCCTTGAATGATTGCAAGAGTTGACCTTTTCCAAGGGACAGTTCACTTTGAGGTTTACTCTGTTTCTTTTTTGATTTGACAGATTAATAGAAAATTTTACAATATTTTGCGTAATGAAGTGTTTACTTAAGACTGTCCAATTGTCATCATTGTTGTCCTACAAAGAAAGCATGAAACTTAATTTTTAAAGATTATATTTTAACATGAGATTTAGTAATTTTAGGCCACATTTCAAGCATTTTGCATTACTACAAAAACTATCAGTGATACTTATATTGTTTAAGTATAGAAACTGAGTTTAATGAAAATTAAAACGGAAAAGGCTGAGTATTCATGGATGCAGATATGTATATTTGAGGCCGTAAAGGCTACATAAATGGATACATAATGTATAAAAAAATGAGACTTGTTTTCCCATTATTCATTAGAAGGCAGTGCTGTCTAATGGGAATAAACTAGGTTAGTAAACTGCTTCTTCAGCAATTTACATTCACAGCTGCATCCAGATGCAACAATAAGATAAATCACACACAAACATTTTCAGATAGCAAAATTACAGGCAAATTAGATTTTTCTCCTTTAAAATTGTATATCACATTTGTAAAATCTTTCTTCTACTTCACCGTATTCTGTTGTGACTCCTGTTGGTACAAGTTATTGTAGCCTATGTGCCTTGCTAGCAAAAAATTATACATAAAGGAGATTTCTCTTCTGGAAAATGAGTTAGCATTTTGACCTTGTTTTATTTATCTAGGTCTTCTTATAAAAAGTTTTCAATATGGTCACCTAATTAAACCCAGGGATCACGACCTATATGATTACTTGTATTTTCAAAACAGTAGCAGAAAAATTCAAACTCAACTTATTATTTTTATAAAATGTATAAAAATGGAGTATAAAAATATGCATGCTAGGAAAACTTATAGGAAACAATGTTTTAAAATAATTTGAAGATGAGGTAATAATTCATGAAAACTTTTAAACCACAGACACTCTGTAATAGTGTTAAAAAGTCTTCTCGTTCCTGCTGAGGAAGTTCTGTTAATTGTAATCTTATGATTTTTTAGTATATGTAACTTTGAGACAAAATGCCAAGGTATTTTTGAGTCATGGACGCTTATGTAAGTGAAGGACAGTTTATGGGAAAATTAGACAACCACATATATCACTGCTACCTGCAGAACCTTGCTTATCCGCTTAGACGTTGAAAGTCATGAGACAGACCTACCTTTCCCACCCTTAAAACTAGTATGGCTTAGGTTATAATAATTCAAATGAATGTTGTCTCTCTTGCTCTCCAAAACAGGGTCATCATCGTGAATACTGGGGAAATTCCCTCCTACTAGGAACAGTTCTGTGTCCATGTTATTTGCTGAGCCATTCCTTGGAATTTTTTTGAAGATCGCTATTTGTCTGTACTAGCAGTATAGACAGCCAGTCCTACAACCTCTATCCAAGTCTCGATAATTTGCTAATGTAGCTGTAGTCTAAGAAAGCTCCAGGGACAAAATGTAGCTGCAAGATTAGAAACCTTTTAGTCTGAGTGTTTGATATTCCTGGAGGACAAAGAATCCTGAATTTTGGACCACATGTGCATTCTACCTATTGATTCTTAATGCAGAAGATAAATAAGCCATCCGCAAAGTGCAAAAGAGAACCTCATTCCTCCTTGCTCTCTGAGAATAGCTTAATGTCTGGCAACATTCAAATTTGTACATCTGCTGACTCTTTAGGCTGTTGCTTATATAGTCTTTCTACCTAGTGGTCCAGTCTCAACTGTACAGATTGAGAAAGATCTCTCTACCACGAGTTGCCTGCTGTTCATACAGACCATAATTTTTCAGGACAAAATGTCCTTCCTGAGATATCAGAGCTGATATTTTGAGACTCCTGTAAAACTGAGGAGGGCCTAAAATACACATTGTTTACACCCTGGGAGAGCATCTAAAAGTAAAATGATTTAATTGCACAAAAGAAAGGGTTCGAGACACCACCAGGATGAGTTTGCAAATAATGGGAGTAGCACTCGGCTGTGAATCCCAGTCTCATCCAGTTATAACTCCAGACAGGGGCAGGATATCAGCCATCCCCTTTTCTCCTATATATACTGAGGCGTAGCTTAGACGTCCTCCCAACCAACATATGATGTTTTAGATGGTCTGTTTAAACTTGGATGATTTTTCCCATTCAAGTGATTTAGGTATTTAGATAGCCATTTAGATCGCCAGAACTTCCATTTTTGAAGGCTGGTATACAACATTAACTATGGGAGCCTTTGGACTGTTTGCTAAACATTAAGGATGTGTTAATGTTTTCACAATTCAATTCTCTTTAAGACTGTGCACAAAAATATTAAAATTTACTCTTCTACTTCATTCTCTCAGACCTAAGTCATCCTGTCTATGGAACAACTGCACACTAAAAACAGCCACTGTCAGCAAAAACAACATACCAGAAACTCTGCAAAGCTTCACAGGTCTTAAAGGCTTAACAGACCACTACAGAACAGAGGTGTGAAGTTTACTGAAGTCAAATTGATTAAAGTCACATGCCATTCTTAGCTGAAAAGCAAAGAACAGAGGTAGTTATAAATATTTGGAAAAGTCTTTCAAACAGAGTTGGTGAGTACAGCTCCCTTGAAGATATCCCTGTCTTTGTCATATTGGGATAGATCTGTAAGTGATTTAAGATACCACAAATCCATCATTTTCAAAGTACGTCTGGGCTTACAGGAGCTGAGACTCTCATCCTGTGAATTTAGAGCACAGCAGGGACTTATTTCATATCCATAAAATACCTTGCTGCAGAGTTAAAATTATTGCCTAACAATCATGCATTTTTTGACAAGAGTGGTATCAATCATTTCGGCTCGAGACAGCAAATCTTTCTGGAATACATTTAGGAAAACCTCAGGGAAAACTGAGAAGTAGGGGAAGATATCTTGATTTAAGTAGAGCAACAGACCTTTCCAGATATATGAAGTAGCACAAATCCAGATAAAACAAATAACAGCCAGGGTCTAGGATACAGCATAGGGACATTTTATTACATTCCCAGTTAACTAGGCAAATCCTCTGGTTGAAATGCAAGGATTTCTTTAATTTCAACCATTATTGAATCAGAAGATGCATTTATATATTTACACTAAGAGTTGGCATGGGTATTGTTTCCTTCATGGATGAAATGGTGCAAGCCTTCAGAAAAGAAGCTTTCACAGTCACACTTGGGTGTTGTCCAGCTCAAAATATCTAGCTGGGAGTAGATGTGAGGGGTGTAGCACAAAGAAGACCTAGAAAATGAGGCTTCCTTTAAAATTATTTAAAAAATATTACGTCACAGGTGGGGACATTTTAGATAGGGGAATCAAAGGTGTAAGAATCCTAATAGACATTTTACTGCAACTTGCAGTATTGCTGCTGACCAATAAACTGCAAATATAAGGTTCTTGTTCTTCCTGAAAATCTTTCCTCATAAAAATCTTTCATTTAATAGACAGATTGCTTGAAAGCTGGGAAAAATATTGCCTGACGAGGACCCTGGATGAAATTTTCTTTTTTCTTTTTATTTTTTTTTTCCTTGTCTTTGTGGAATCAGTTTTTAAAATATGTCAACATTCTCTATGCAATACTGGGTATTCAAATAGTGAATGTATATAGTGTTGAATCCTCTATATTTATTTGGATAACTGAAACTAAAGAGGCAGCATGTGAAAATGTTGGTGACCATCTTTTCATGCAAATAGTTTGGAATAAAGTAATAGTTTAGAAGTTAAAAGAAAAATGTGAATTCTCATTTCAATATTGAAGGATCCTACTGTATTTGGATTTTAATTCCTCGCTCTTTTAAAAGCTTGTGGAGAAGGCATAGATTCTGAAATGAAAATAGAAAACAATGACTACACAATGATTTGGTTTGTTACAGTGGGCTTTCTTTATGGAGTAATATGTAATATGTAATATGAACTGTCATGAGGCCCCACTAAATTCTTGCACGAAAAGAAAACTATGATGGTTGCTCTGAACTTCAAGTCTTTAAGAGATGACCTCATAGGTTTCAGCTGCAAATGGCAACTAATGCAAAGACTAATTAGCTGTTTTTATTTTCTTTCCAGAAGTTCCTAGTTTTGTTTCTCTTTTATGGGACTTAAATGGTGTTGTAAATGCTATTGGTTAGTGTTAGACTTGTCTGTGATTAATTCTGTTCATGCTAGGATAATGTGTGTCTTTACCTGAGGGTGTGTCTTTGAACATTAGTGTTATTATGCACAGTGCAAACTGACAAGAATAATGCAAATCCTAGGAAGGAAAATAATAACAACAAAGACATGAGTTTATTCTGTAAAGAGCTTTACCTTTCTCTCTAACAATTTAAAAAATATAAATTTAGTATATTGTTTGATTTTGTTTTTTAAAGACAAAGTCGGGTGCAAAACTGAACTAATTTCTAAAATACAGAGAATAAGCGAATTGTGGTTTTCCGGTGTGTAAATTGTGTAGTGCATCCCTCTGTTGGCAAATAAATAGGTCCAAACAAGCCAACTTTAGTAAATGGATGCAAATGTTATACTCAGATTGCTGCTCAAGGTTGTAGAGGGAATATACTGCATTAAGGTATAGCTGTAAAGCTAATCAACCTGTCAGAATTTAATGACAACTAAGTGTCTTAAATTCTAGATAATGGAGCCAGAGACCCTTTCATTTTTGTTTTAGTACTGTCTCTAGGATTCTTGTTTTCCTGGCTACACAATGACAATAATAATTTGGTGAGAATACAAATAGAATTAGGAGCTACAGTTAAGTTCCCTCAGGCAGAGATAATAGATCTTCCAGTTCCTGGCAGCTTGACCTTACCATTATTTTTTATTCAAAGGATAATCATCTTGCTCTTCTTCGATCCAGATGTTTTTTTAAATACAAGTGATTATGACTGCAGAGCTTTGCAGTGAATAACAGCCCGTCCCTATGAAAGAGGCAAAGGTATTTAGTATTGGTACCGTGCTGGATGCCCTAGATAAGGATGCAGGAGCCAGGTGCCTGATGGGGGAAGATTTTGGGCACAGGGTAAAGCTGATGCTTACAGACCACAGGAACTCACAGAATGTGCAGAGTAGCACCTAGTGAGGCTTTGATGTCTCCGGAGTAAGAAGCACTGCAGAGCAGTCTTTCCTAATCATTTTCCTGGACATCTACAACCTGTCAGATTCCCATAGAGGCAGAGTGTGGATAGTCTGGATCCTGCCATAGTACCATTCGCAAAGAAATTATTCTGAAAGAATGAGGTACGTAAAGTGAGAGCTACCTTGTTTGTCTAAAATTTAAAAATCTATGATTTGAACAAATTGTCATTTTATCTTCCAAAGAACACATTACCTCTGCTGTGTGAAATACCCATATGATCTGTACTGTCAGATTTTATTATTATTTTGACAGATATTGTAGCATACAAATTTAAAACTAATGAAAAAAATGTCATCTATCTTTTGGAGCTATGTGTTCAAAGTGCATCAGATATTCAATTTGATAGATCATTCTTTAGAGAGTTTGAGAAGAACTGCATAGTAAAAATACAGTGAATGGGAGAAACCCTCACTTTTATTCAGCTCCACATTTCATAAACTAATTATGGAGAACTCATGAGAGGTCTACTTCCAAAAATATTTTTTTATGGAAAGTAGTGGGAGAAAAGATAAATAAAGTATTTCTCTATTAAGATAAATTTAATTTGAATATAAAATAAAAGAGTATATTAAAACTCACTAATGCTGATTTTCTGCTTAGTATGGTCTCCTGGAAGTAGCAAAATAGGGAAGGAGTAGCTGCAATTTATTGATTTCATATTGTTCTGTAGGTGAATGGTATCAACACTTATGATTCTCTAATAAAAAAATGCACACTTGGGTTTTATAGGATAAAGTAGTTTATAATATTCCATCAAAAAGTTTTAATTTAGACAACTTTTTTTCAAGGGGATAAAAACCCTGAAACTTTGTAGATTCCAGACACAATGGAATTTTTTATTTTTTTGAAATAAATTTTTCTCCCTGAAGAGAAAATCAACATTTTGAAAGCTGAAATCCAAAGATAATTTCATTTTGAAGACAGCTGAACACAAGGGCAAACACTAATCTGAGGATGAAATATCTCAGACTGTTTTATTAGCGTGTTCATTAGCACACTGAGTTTTTCTTATGTTTCAAATGCTTCATTTCAACAGTCAAATTGTTGCTCAAAATGTAAACAGATGTCATTATCGTTGGACATATAAGTATCGCATACAGTATTTGTGTGACTTGTTACTCTCATCTTCCCTCTTCCTGTTTGATATGTACTTTTGGAAACTTGTTGGCAAACTATGAAGGACATAAGACACAACATAAGGAACTAATTCTTAAAGACAGTGATGCTGAAATTGAAATTGCTTAAGTTTTAATTTGAACAAAGGGCATATATGTTGTTCTTATGATCAATTCAGGGACTCAGGAACATATATATATATTTATATACATAGACTAACCCCTTCCTCACTTTCTGAGAGCAAAAATTTGAGAAATCCACCATTTGATTTGACTTCATTTGGCTAGCGTATTTTCCATTGAAAGAAAATGATTGTTTCTTAAGAAAAGAAGAGAAAGAGAAGCTTCTACTCAGTAGGAAAAAATCCATGTGTAGAATAACCTGTAAGGTTCATTCTGTCAGTGCAAGTTTGGTTATTTTTTGTAATATGGGTTTCATTTCTCTCAATAGATGCAAGACCTTTTTTTCCCATTGCGTGGTTTTGATTCCTTGAAAGCCAGTGTGCAAAGGAAAGGAAATTGCAGCTTTTTGGGACTTCTTCAGCCAATGCAGATGGGAAAAGCAAACTTGTTACAGCAGTTCTCAGCATCCTTCCAGTTAAAGCCCTCCTACTGCTTTGGCAGCTCTTATTGGATGAGAAGTCAACTTTATAGAGGAGAAGCTGCATGAAAGGAAAATATAAGATTTTTCACTGTAGTATAGAACACATCCTAAAGTGAAGGAACCTGTCAGTCTGAAGAATCCATGACATTTTAAAAATCACCCCTAAAGTCTAATTACATATGGAAATGATCTTTAGAGAAAGTGAACATTTCACAGTTCTAAACTTGTTAAGTTTTTCTTTATTTCCCGCAGATTCAAACTGTTCCAGGGGTGTAACTAAGTCACATGCAGCTTACCATTGATCTTTCACATAAATTAGAAAAATAATGAAAATTAAGGAAAAAGGTCGGTGAACTTTGCTTTACTTTTCTTACACTTATGTCTTCTGTTATTTAAAACAAATTCAATTATTTTTGTGCTACGATAACTCCTTGTTTTCAGGTGACAACAAATAACAGCTGGAATGTTATTTAGTTTGATTCCATAATGGAGTTTAGTTCAATTTCTGGTATGAAAAAGCCTCAGAGAAACACAGCAAGAACTCTAATACCAGATATTAAAAATGTTTTATTTTTTTGGATAGCAATAACAGGAGTTACTTACTTGACTCCAGCCTCATTGCATAAGTAAATAGTACTTAACCCTTGCATTATATTGGAAGAAAAAAGATCTAGTTTTTCTAGGTCTAAATTATCAACATAATGCAAGAAGTGGAGTATTTTTCTTTGTTGCTTCCAAAGAATTAACAGAAATATTTTAGAGCAGACCTAAGACCAGATAAAGTATATTTTATAACAAAGAAATAAAAAAAAATTGGAGCCTTCTTCACTTACTTGAGGCTGCATCAGACTTCTGTACTTTTGTGACTTCATCCACCATTCATCAATTTTTTTCTGTCCATCAAAGAGGAATTAGAAAATATTTTTTATTTTATGAAACATAAGAAGTACTCAATTCTTATGAATTCATTGGAACAAAAATCTTCAGTGTAATATTTTGATTTTTCCATAAATAATTTTGTTGTATGAAGGTTTGGGGCAGACCTACTGGACAGCAACTCTGCGGAGAGGGACCTGGGAGTGCTGGTGGATGACAAGTTGACCATGAGCCAGCAGTGTGCCCTGAAGTCCCTTTTGATGGCCTTGGGAC
>Ga0181612_126541_pt1 | contig 21044 bp, 22 predicted proteins | sample HoacroProtozoa21_FD_119630 | JGI IMG/M metagenome (GOLD analysis project Ga0181612, IMG submission 119630) | Hoatzin crop microbial communities from Cojedes, Venezuel. Combined Assembly of Gp0051906, Gp0051904, Gp0051908
CTACGGTTCTCTCCCTGGACGCGAGGAGATCGAGGTCCGTGAAGGCGAGACCCCGCTTCGTGCTATTGCAAGACATTATCTGCTTACAAGCCAGTGCGCGCGCTTCATGCCGCAGGATATCATGCGTGAGCGTAAACAGTACCTGGTGGATACTGCCAAAGAATACAATGCAGACGGTATCATCGTACAGCAGAACAAGTTCTGCGCGTACTGGAGCTACGAGCGTACCATCGACACCATCGTCATCCCCAGAGATTACGATATCCCTGTATGCTCCATTGAGAAAGAGTACATCAACTCTGCATCTGGTCAGCTCCGTACCCGTTTCCAGGCTTTCGTGGAGAGCGTTGAGCTCAAGAAGATTCAGGAGGGTGCATGATTATGGATTTAAGTTGGATCAAAAAAGATATCATTGACCAGATCCCGGCTCCGGATATTGCTTGGTGGAAAAACGAGATCAAGGAAGCCGTCGCGGACCCGAAAAAAACTCTTCGCTATTTCGTGCAGGGTGCACCTCATGGTGAAAGAAGAATCGGTAAGCTTTACTGCGATAAAACTGGTCTTTATAAACACAGAGAATGGCGCGGCCTGAAGGATACTTTCTATTACTTCAACATGATATGGCTGTACAACTACGGTTCTGCAGTCAACTCTATCCTTCATTTCGGCAACCCGCTGGACACAGTGAAAGGTCTTCTGCGCTACCGCTGGGTAGGCCAGGATTATCTGACCGTTCTTCACTGGTTCGACCGTGGCCTCGAAGGTCTGAGAGGACCGGCCCTGGCCGCTTCTGCATGGCACTACAATGCCATGGTACGTGAGACCGTGTATCAGTTCTGCACCATGTTCCAGGCAGACTCTAAGCTGCACGGTGGCAAACGCAACAAATACTGGTATACAACTTGGGCTCATGACGAGACCGTTAGCGGCCAGATATTCTACCCCTGGAATGGAAGAGCTAAAGATGTTCCTCTGCAGATGGTACCGTACTTCGTCAGCGTCCATGTACAGTGCAACGTCGTTCTTTACTACATCGATGCCATGCAGTCCATCGGACTTCCCGGTGACCCGTGCCCGATGTGCCAGGCCGAATCCGGTATGTTCGTTCTCGATGATTATCCGGACTACAGCCCGTTTATGATCACCACCAACGAAGCCTGCGACGACTCCGTCGGTACTTCCATTACCACCGACTGGTTCATGGACAAACCTCTGTTTGCCATGCCGCAGCCGATGCAGTTCGACGATCCGCTAGTACAGCAGCACTGCCGCGAAGAGATTGAGGCCTGCTGGAGATTCATCGAGGATCAGACCGGCATGCCTTATGATGAAGAGACCTTCATCCGCGAGATTGAAAAATATAACAAGATGACCGAGTTCGAGCATGAAAAATGGGAAGTTGCCGCAAAGACAAACAGCTATCCTATCAACGGCGTTGCTCAGGCTCTGTTCCGTATCTACTATGGTCAGTCCGGTGCTCGTGATTGGTTCCATTATTCGGATTCCAAAGTAAGACCGATCATGGAAAAATGTGTACGCAAGAAAATAAATACCTTCCCGAAGACAACTCACAGAGTTCTTGCATGGTCCTGCGCACCGCTGTTCTATTCTAACTGGTGCACATGGGCATATAACGCTTGGGGTCTGAATGTCATCATGAACATGGACTCCCTGATGTTCGATATCGTAATGCGTACCGATACTCATGACCATCTGATGGAAGACTTCACTCTGTTCAACGAGTGGGCACCAATGCGTCGTATGGCCGTCGGCGGATATCAGCATATTTTCGAGTGCTGGGAAAACTACGAGAGATTCAACTGCGATATGATCGTTATGTACGATCAGCTGCAGTGCAAGGGCATGACCGGCATCCACGGCATGTTCGAAGATGAATTCCGTGCTCGTAATATTCCTGCTCTCTGGTTTGCACATGCTCTTCCTGATCGTCGTATCGTTGATCGCGCCGAGATCCGCAAGACCATCAATGATTATATGACGACCGTTATGGGCGAAGAGCCGCTGGACCCGTCTCTGCTGGACTTCGACGATTCCCAGGGCTGGTAATAAGGAGGGCCGAATAAATGAAGAAATTTGTGAAGAAATTCTGCGGCATCTTTACCTTAGTGTACTGCACACTGTTCATGGTCTATTATCTGGATCTTGACGGCAAGGCAATCTACTATTTTGTAGTTCCTGTATTGCGTCATCATTACGATAATATCCCGAGACCGGATGTCACAAAATACGAATATATCATCGACAAATTCCCGAAATACGACGACGTCGTTGAATAATTCAACAAAAAAAAGAAACAGGATCGGTTAAAATCGATCCTGTTTTTTACTTTACAAATATTTATCTAAATTATTTTGAAGCAATTATTTTTTTCAATCTGGAGTAACGTGGCAGGGAATCTTCGTAAACAACTTCCGGATCTCCCTGAATAAGCGGTTTTACATAGTCAATGAATTCCGGTGTAACTCCGTTATGTTTTTCATTGATCCACTCAAGCGGAACTTTCTTTTCATAATTTGCAACAGAGGACAAGGGGAGAAGTTCGGTTTTGCTGACATAGTTCCCATTTTCATCAAAACTACGCACAAGAGCAACCATTTTGTCGGTAGTCCCGTTGACAGCATTTAAAACTGCTTCCTGTCCAACAAGGAATGCTTCATTTAAATCCGTAAGGGATGCCTGATGCGTTGCACATCTCTGCAATAAGCTCAGTTCTATACCTCGTACTTTTGTTCCCAGACGATTTCCTAAATCAGCTGCAAGCATAGATGCCAAACCACCGAGCTGAGCATGACCGAATCCATCTGTTGCCGATGTTTTTGCTTCGGAAACGAATGTGCCGTCAGAATAATGAATTCCTTCGGAAACAACTACAAGAACTTTGCCATTCTCATTAAAGATTCTTTCAACATCTGAATAGAAATCTTCCATATCGAAATCGGTCTCAGGGAGATAAATCAGATCCGGGCCGCTTCCTTTATCTGTGGCTAATGCTGCAGATCCAGCAAGCCATCCAGCGTGGCGTCCCATAACCTCAATAACCGTTACCATTGGTGTGTCATAGACTCTAGCGTCTTTACTGATTTCCATACATGATGTGGCAATATATCTTGCTGCACTTGCAAAACCGGGGCAGTGATCTGTGCCGAATAAATCATTATCAATAGTTTTAGGTACACCCATAACTCTGCACGGATATCCTACTTTCTGCATATACTGACTGATCTTATTGCAGGTATCCATGGAGTCATTGCCACCATTATAAAAGAAATAGTGGACATCATATTTTTTAAATATTTCAAGAATCCTGATATAGTCGGTTTCATCTTCCTCGAATGGTTTCATCTTATATCTGCAAGATCCCAGTTCTGAAGAAGGTGTATTCATTAAGAGACTGAGCTCATAGGAGTCTTCCAGATCCATGTCATAAAGTTTATCGTCTAAGACACCTTTTATTCCATGTGCGGCTCCATAAACATGTGTAATCTCTCCAGCTTCAAGCGCTGTTTTGATAACACCGTAAGCACTTGCATTAATTACAGCAGTAGGGCCGCCCGACTGGCCAAATATGCAGGCGCCAATCAATTTTTCACTCATAAGAACCTCCATAAGTTTATTATTAGTTTTAGCTTTCCACTTTGTTGATTATATCACAAATATGAGATATAATATACAAAATTAAAAAAATGAAAGGAAGTATTAAATATGCCTCTTGTTACTACAACTGAAATGTTTAAAAAAGCATATGATGGCGGATATGCTATTGGAGCTTTTAATGTCAATAATATGGAGATTGTTCAGGGCATCACTGAAGCCGCAAAAGACCTTAATGCTCCGCTGATCCTTCAGGTATCAAAAGGTGCCAGAAATTATGCTAATCATACTTATTTAATTAAATTGGTTGAAGCAGCAGAAATAGAAACCGGTCTGCCGATTGCTCTTCATTTGGATCACGGTGACAGCTTTGAATTGTGCAAATCCTGTATTGACGGCGGATTTACTTCTGTTATGATCGATGCTTCTTCAAAACCATTTGAAGAGAATATCGCCTTAACAAAACAAGTTGTTGAATACGCACATGATCATGGCGTAGTTGTCGAAGCAGAGCTGGGCACACTGGCTGGAATTGAAGATGAAGTAAATGTAAGTGCTGAAGATTCTTCATACACAAGACCTGAGGATGTTCAGGAATTTGTTTCCAGAACCGGATGCGATTCTCTTGCTATTGCAATCGGAACATCCCATGGCGCATATAAATTTAAACCTGGAACAAAACCTCAGCTTCGTTTTGATATCTTGGAAGAAGTTGAAAAACGGCTTCCCGGATTCCCAATTGTACTTCATGGATCTTCATCAGTTCCGCAGGATCTCGTAAAAAAGATCAATGATAACGGCGGCAATATGCCCGGAGCCATCGGCGTACCCGAAGATCAGCTTCGTCAGGCAGCCAGCATGGCAGTATGCAAAATTAATATTGATTCCGATCTGCGTCTCGCAATGACAGCAACAATTAGGGAATTTATGGCTCAGAATCCGGAAAAATTCGACCCAAGAGAATATTTGAAACCTGCAAGAGCTGCTGTTAAAGAACTAGTAGCTCATAAAATTACAGATGTACTTGGGTGTGACGGCAAGGCTTAATAATTAATTAACGCCATTATTAAGGAGATTATGATGTCATTTAAAGACAATCTTATATCTAAACTTAATAGAGAACAGGGTAGAGGTGATGACACCTCTTCATCTTCAACAGGGAATTATTCTTTTGATTCCCTGTTGTTGATTCGTCTTATAATTTCCATAGCACTGGTTATTTTATCATTACTGATTGATATTCCGATTGTTCTTAAATATGTTCTTCTAATTATTTCTGCTATAATTTCAGGATATGAAATTATAATTGGATGTATTAATGAAATATTATCTGGAAATTATTTATGTTCGGCTGCCCTGATCACAGTGGCAACTCTTTTAACATTTATCTCTGGATTCCCATCAGAAGCAGCATCATTAATCATATTATTTCAAATTGGTTTAATATTAATTGATTATGTTCAGTACAGAACAAAGAAATCTGCTTATGATTTTGTTAATAATCAAGAAGCTATAAATTATATTGAAGATTTGTTCTGGAATGAAAATGAAAGCAAACGAGAAAAGACTCCTTTTGAAAAAAGTATAGCAAGACGATTCAAATATATTGCTTTGGCACTAGTTGCGTTTGCAGTTCTTTATGCTCTGTTCTGTCCGCTATTAAGTAGCTTTAATTATCGTGTTTCCATACACCGAGCAGCCATGATTCTTGTAATTGCAACTCCGATTTCAGTAATTTCATCTTTGTATTTATCGGATTTAGTTGGCATTTCTTATACAGCTGTGAATGGTGTGCTTTTTAAGAAAGTTCCTTCATTTGAAAAGACAGCTTTTACCAGCAGCGTGATTTATGACATTGACGGTATTCTTTCATCTGGATCTTATGTTATCACTGCGATAAATCCCGGAAGAATAGATTCCTCGACATTCATGAAAATGTGCGTACATGTTGCCTATAAGTCATCGTCAGAGCCATATAAGTCCATTGTCGGAGCTTATACTGATGAAATTTCTGAAGAGCTATGTTCTCAGTTCACCGAAATACAAGGATTAGGTTGCAAAATCACTGTAAATGGCACGGAAATGGGGCTGGTTACAGATGAATACTGCGATGCGAAGGGAATCTATATTCCCTTGGTTCGATCTGGTGAAAAAGTCCTGTATTTTATTATGGATGACCAGTATATCGGATATATCAGTTTAGATGAAATTTCAGATGAATCTGCATTAAACCTATTTAATGATCTGAATAGTAATAATATATTAAGTATTTTAGTTACAGAGCAGGATAAGGATAAATGCTCAAAACTTGCAAGATCTCTTGATGTTTCGGAATTTTATTATGATTGTGATAAAAATAAAAAGCTTGAGATTGTAAAAGCTCATCAGGAAGAAGAGCATAACGGTAAGACCTTGTATCTTTATAACAGACCAACAAATCAGCACAGCAAAGCCGATATTGATGTTTCTTTTGCTCGAGACAATCAATATTCTGATGTATATGTAAGATTTGATAGTTTGGATTCATTGGTATTTTCATTTGGTGTTTCGCAAAAGGCTTTTAATATTTCAAGAGAAAATGTTGCTTTCAGTCTATTAATAAAACTGATTCTTCTTATTATGATTCTCACAGGATTTTCTAATATCTGGTTTGCAATCTTTATCGATATATGCGCAGCACTAGCAACAATATTAAATACGATCAGGGTAGGGGCACTTAAAATTAAGGATCTTTATGATGATAATGAAGAAAACAGTTTAGTTGAAGACAATCTTGATGAATAAAAAGAAAAACCGTCATAAGACGGTTTTTCTTTTTATTCATCTTCTTCTGTGTGAGCATTGCTCTGAGTAAAATTCCCAAGAGGATTAGCGGCCGCTGCAATTCTCAGTTCACTATTGTCTATATGGGTATATATCTGTGTTGTATTAAGATTTTCATGACCAAGTAATTCTTGTAAAGTTCTTACATCAACTCCATTTTGAAGCATCAGTGTGGCTGCCGTATGTCTCAATTTATGAGCTGAATATTTACTTGCATCAAGTCCAGCCTTGGTTAGATACTTTTTTACCATAGCATGAACTGTTTCTCTTGATATTCTTTCTCGTCGATTGGATAAAAAGAGTGCATTTCGATCGATAGCGGCAATATTTTTTCTAACTAACAAATAATCATTCAGTGCATTTACTACAGCATCGTTTAGGTAAACAATTCGTTCTTTGCTTCCTTTACCATAAACTCTTATGTGGTCAGACCTTATGTCTTGTATATTCAATCCGACTATTTCGGAAATACGCAGTCCACAGTTTAGGAATATACAAAGAATACAATAATCACGTTCTTTATTTTTTCCATCAACTGAATTTAATAATCGTTCTGATTCTTCCAATGTTAAATAGCGGGGAAGGGTCTTTGGTACTTTAGGAGAATCAATATCCTGAAGAGGATTTACATCAAGTAATTTAGCTTTTACTGTTAAGTATTTATAAAAACTCCTGATAGTAGATATTTTACGAGCTCTGCTTGACGCTTTCAAACCATATTCCGGATCTCTGCTACGTTCATTTAATATTTTATCTCTGGATAAAAAGGACAAATAATCATAAAATTCTGAAAGCGTAACGTTCTTAACAAAATCTAAATCTACGTCTTTAATAGATATATCATCAAGATCAGTATCTCTTGGAACAATACCACGTTCAATTTTCAAATAACGAAGGAAATTCCTAATATCTAAATAATATTCATTAACTGTAGCCTTAGAATGCGATTTAATGACCTCGTGATATGTTAAAAAACCTTTAACAACTTCCGGCGCTTCATCGCGATAATCCAAATTAAATTGCTCCTTTAATAATATAGTTTACATAATTATTATACTATCATTTTGAAACAAAGTAAAATTTAATTATAATAGCTAGGGAAGGAGGGAAGTAAATTATTCATCCATTACTTTGGCATTAGCAGAGTCAATATCGATTATAATGTCATAATGATCGCACAGATTACTAAGAGATTTAATAATGGTTTGTTCATTAGATCGAAGTAATTCTGTAGCAAGATGTTCTTTTTCATTTTTATTCATTGCGGCAAGAGTTTCTTTAAATAATATGAGAGCAGTTTCATCATCAGGAGCACATGCAGCTTCCATAAGCGGATTGCTTGAATCTCCAGATGCCTTAACATACTTTAACAAGTTAGGAATATATCTTTCCAATTTATCAGTGTAATCGACTTCATTAATTTTTAGTTTCAGTTTAATCATTATTTGTCTACTCCAATTTCTAAATTTATATGCAGAGGGAAGACCCTTTAAGAAAACACATAAAATTAAACAAAATAAAGATTTTGTTTAATTTAGGGGAGTTATTTTACAGTTTTTTAGCCTTAAAGCCGTTTCGATACCTTTTAATCATGCTATAACACAATTACACTTCTATTATAGGTATCGCCGATCCTATATCTATTATATCATTTTTTGTTGCGTATATAACTTCAACATTATTCTTTTCTGCAAAGCTTTCTATTTCATTTCTTATCGGAATACTCTTTATCATTCCAGTAAATACAATTTTATCGGTGGCTACTTTGAATGATGCTCCACCGATAAATCCGCAACTAAATCCTGGTAATTGTACCACAGATTCTTTGATCTTTAAAACTGAAATATTATTTTGTATACACATTCTTTCAATTGCATCATCTTCAGTTATTATAGCATTTTCGCTTACTACGCAAATCGAACACCTTGTATATCCCTGATTACAATTAAGTATTTTGATTTCTTTGTTTGTTAAAATATCAACAATCTCTTTGTCCGCTGTCTTTTTATTTAGTATTGCTTTATCATTTATAATACATACATTTAGATTGGCATCATCAGGATAATTTTTCGTCTGCGTTTTATATGCTTTACAAATATCAAAAGATACTCCGGTATTCTCTGATATCGTTCTGCCAATGCTATCAAATAAATAATCTGATACCATTATCTTGTTATTGCATAGGTGTAAAACACTTAAATCAGCATGTCCTGAAATTCTCCTGTCTACATATGGGTTATCAGAAATATATATTGGCCTTATATCATTACGTATGAAAAAATCATTTAGTAATTCTTTGTACTTTATACCAAGTATTATATGGGATACTTTGTTGTGCGGTAAATTTGCATTTTCAATAATATTCACGTTAATGTCGCCTTTAAAGCTTCTTTAATATTTGCCACCTTTAAAATTTGCAGGTCCGGATATTTTTCTCTGCTTGAATCTAACTTGGAATTCATAGGAATCAGGCATCGTTTAAAACCAAGTCTTGCTATTTCCGAGATCCGCTGATCAGTGTTCTTAATGGATCTGATCTCACCTGATAATCCTACTTCACCTATAGCAGCAAAATCATTTCCTAATGGTTTATCCTTATAACTTGAAGCAATTGCAAGAATCGTAGCTAAATCAGCAGCCGGTTCATCCAAACTTATTCCACCAACAACATTGATATAGGTATCATAATTTGATACCTGCAAGCCTCCTCTTTTTTCAAGAACCGCTAATAACATAGACATTCTGTTATAATCTATGCCATTCGCTCTTCGGCTTGCTGAATTATAACCGCTTGGAGAAACAAGTGCTTGGATCTCTGCCAACAAAGGGCGAGTACCTTCCATCATACATACTACGCAGGAGCCAGAACTATTTTCAGGTCGGCCGTCAAGCAATAGCTCCGATGGATTCTTGACACTTCGTAAGCCTTGATCGCTCATTTCAAATACGCCTATTTCATTAGTAGATCCATAACGGTTTTTTACGGCTCTCAAAATCCGAAAGGTAGTATTTTGCTCACCTTCAAAATACAAAACACAGTCAACCATATGCTCAAGTATTTTGGGACCAGCAATGTACCCATCCTTATTAATATGGCCTATTACAAATGTTGTAATATCAGAACTCTTTGTTTTTCTCATCAGAGACATCGTACATTCTCTAACTTGTGAAACACTGCCAGGAGTTGAATCTACCTGCTCTGAAAACATAGTTTGAATAGAATCAATAATTACAATCTCCGGTTTAAGATCATCAATTGCATTAAGTATTACATCAATGTTAGTTTCTGAAAGAATATAGATTTCTCCATTGCTTACGCCGATTCGCTGCGCTCTCAGTTTTAGCTGGCTTTCGCTTTCTTCTCCTGTGACATAAAGAACTTTTTTGGTTTCACTGACCATTCCACATAACTGTAGCAGTATAGTAGACTTTCCTATTCCAGGAGCTCCGCCTACAAGAACCAGAGATCCCGTAACCGCACCGCCGCCTAAAACTCGATCCAGCTCTTCAATGCCCGTACTGTATCTGATTTCAGAAACAGAACTAATTTCATTAAGTAATTGCGGTTTGTTGTTATATACTCCATGCTTAGATGTATTTGAATTCTTGGACTTTGAAGAAACAGTTATTTCCTTCAAAGTATTCCATGACCCGCACGATGGACATTTTCCAGCCCAATTATATGTTTCATTACCACATGCTGTACAACAGTAAATTGTTTTCTGCTTCATTGCTGGCAACCTTTCAAGAACTTAATTCAAATCATTTATATAGGACTCTAATCGATCCATTCCCTTTTTGATGTTATCCATGGAAGTTGCATATGACCATCTTACGTAACCTTCGATGCCAAATCCTGTTGATGGTACTACTGCGATTTTACTATTATCGAGTAGATCTAACGCAAAATCATCTGAACTCGTAATAGTACTAACTCCCCTTCCCTTTTTGCCGAACAAAGCTTCAATATTCATCATAATATAGAATGCCCCATTTGGCTTTATTGGATATATGAGAGGTATATTTTCCATGCGATCAAGCATATAATTTCTTCTTTTTTCATATTCAATTTTCATCTGCTCAGCACAATCCTGATCTCCGCGGAGTGCTTCTATAGCGGCATATTGACTTATAGTTACGGGTGAACCTGTTGAATTGCTTAAATAAGATGAAATTAATCTCGATATTTCTGGCTCAGCAGCTACATATCCGATCCTCCAACCAGTCATGGCATAGGACTTAGATACTCCATTTATAAGAATAGTATGCTTTTTTGCCTCACCATTAATAGAAGAAATACTTGTAAAATCGAGGCCATCATAAATAAGTTTATAATATATTTCATCAGATATTATATATAAATCGTATTTTAAACAAACAGCCACGATTTCTTCCAATTCTCTCTTTGTGTATACCGCTCCGGTAGGGTTGCATGGATTGTTGATAATCAAACATTTAGTGCGTTCTGTAACTGCTTTTTCTATTATCGCTGCTGTAACTTTGAAATTATTCTCTTCGTCTCCATAAACTAAGACAGGGTTACCTCCAGCCATTTTTACCATTTCCGAGTAGCTTACCCAGTACGGTGCAGGAATAATAGCTTCATCTCCCGGATTAATGACTGTTTGAAGAACAACATAAACAATATGTTTAGCACCTGAAGATATAACAATTTGTGAACTGTTATAATTCACACCGCAATCCTCGTTCAGTCTGTAGCAAATAGCTTCTTTTAATGCCAAAATTCCTGAAGGCGCTGTATACCTGGTGTAACCTCTGTTGATTGCCTCAATACCCGCATTTTTTATAGTTAGAGGTGTTTCAAAATCAGGCTCTCCTACGCCAAAATTAATAACATCTGCACCATTGGATATAAGTTCCTTAGCTTTTGTATCGATAGCTACAGTTGAAGAAGTTTTTATATTTAAAGCAGTTTTAGATAAATCTTTCATGAATATGCTCCTACAACAATCACATAATATAATCGATAATATCTGCATTAGAATCAGAAATTATAACATCAATATAATTAAATTTTGTTTCAAGCCAATCTTTAATCGTATAAACTATGGGATGCTCAGTACAGTAATGCCCCGCATCGATTAAATTGATTTTAAGTTCTGATGCCAATAAAAACTGATCATATTTAATATCTGATGTGACATAGGTATCGCAATCTTTATTAAAGGCGGTTTCTAATGAGCTTCCGCCAGCACCGCCCATTACAGCTACCCGCTTGACAGGTCTTCCTGCATCAAAATATCGCAAACCTTTATTATTAAGTTTTATTTTTACAACTTCAAGAAATTCATTCAATTCCATCTCGGAATGAAGAATCCCGATTCTTCCGCAGCCAATCTCATTTTCGTACTCATCGAGTATACATTGATATTTTAAACCAAGCTTTTTAAGCAGAACATCATTAACGCCTTCATCGACAATATCAAGATTCGTATGCATACAAATTGCAGCAATATTATTTTTAATTAAATTAATAACTTTATCCTGTTGTACATTGTCGCTTCTAAGTGACTTCATGGCATCCCATATGACAGGATGATGTGACACTATTAAATCTGCCTCTTTGCTGCTAGCTTCTTGGATAACATCTGAGGTTATATCCAATGCGACAAGAACTTTCGAGACACTTGCTTCCTTGCTTCCTACTAATAGTCCAACATTATCAAAATCCATCTTAAGAGAAATGGGTGCTTTTTCATTTAAATAAGAAAATATATCATTTACTGTAGTCATCTTCAATATCCTCTATCAACTCATTCAGTTCAGAATATATATTTGCATAAAATCCTTTTAAACTACCATTATCTTTATTAGAATTGGTTAATCCATTTAAGGCAGTTTCAAATTTATTTTTTAAATTAAATAAATATTCTTTGTATAATGGATCAACTACTAACTGCTGGCACTTCCCTGTATACAATTCTATATCGGTGTACTTTTCAGAGACTCCATATTCAGCAACGATAATCTGATATGTTTTCCCTTCATCTCTTACAAGCATCTCATTACAAATTCTAAATTCATTATTAATCAGCCAAAATCTTAACATCTCAGAATGAGACATCGGCTGCAGTATTAGCAAATATTCCGGTGATGCACACCAGTAGTCCCTGTTTAAAATACCAACGATGTTTTCTCCACCCATACCGGCAATTATTATGGTATCTATTTGATTTTTATCAACATCATTCAATCCATCACATTTGATAAATTCTATTTTATTATAAACGTCTTTATTTTTAGCATATTGAATCGCATTCTGTAATGGCTTTTCATTTATATCTGTAGCGATCAACTTACCAGGAAAACCATTCTCTGCAAGTGTAACTGGTATATAGCCGTGATCGGTACCCACATCGACGATTCCCTTCCTGGAGAATGGAATTAACTTGTATATCGCCTCAAGTCTATCTCTCATGAGTAATTCCTCAAAAATATAAATATAGGCCGGCAACTTGCCGGCCTTTAAGTACTTTATAAAGTTGCCAAATAATTGTTAAGTTCTACTAAAAACTCATCTGGATCCACGCCATGAGCAGCGCAAGCTTCCTCAACAGTTTCTTCACTTGCTAATGCACAGCCCATGCAATGCATTCCGATTTCCATAAATTTAGGCATTGCCTCAGGGCATTCCTCTACAATTTCTCCAATCATGGTATCTCTGTTAATATCCATAAAAATTTCTCCTATGACATTTAATAACGGGACGTCAAAAAGGCGTCCCGTACACTACCCAATTTGATTATCAGGCCTGTTCTTCCCTCATTTTTGCAAAACATTCGCTGCAGTATACAGGACGATCAGCTTTGGGCTCAAACGGAACTTTGGCTTCTCCGCCGCATGCTGCGCATACTGCTGTAAAATACTGACGAGGGCCACGTGCTGCAGCTTTACGTGCATCACGGCAAGCTTTGCAACGCTGTGGTTCGTTCTGGAATCCACGCTCTGCGTAGAACTCCTGTTCACCAGCAGTGAAAACAAACTCATTACCACATTCTTTGCAAACTAAGGTTTTGTCTTCGTACATTTTTTATCCTCTCTTTGAAATCCTGCCTTTTAGGCTATATTTGCGTACAGCTTAAGCTGTTGTCGCCACAATTAAACACTCCGGGCCAGTTTACGCCGGATTCTTTGCATTGCATTGTCTACAGATTTTGTATTCTTTCCAATAATATCGGCAATTTCGTCATAAGAATATCCTTCTAAATAATAGACGATAACCTTCTTTTCTAAATCAGATAGACAATCTACAAAGTTAAATAATTCTGCTCTTCTCTCGCTGGCCAGAACCTGTTCTTCAGGAGACTGCTGGTACGCTAAAATTTCCGTGGATCTAGGGGTCTGGGTTTCATCTGAGAGTAAATGTTCTAAGGAAATACCACTGTTTAACGGTAAATATTTTGCCTTATTTGCATTTCTGATTGCGGAATATATTTTTCTTTTAATACAAACCGTTGCGAAGGATTTAAAAGATGCTTCACCGTCAGGTTTAAAATTTCTTATTGCAGAAAGCAGACCGAGCATACCTTCCTGGATCAGATCATCTGTGCTTCCACCTACCAAATAAAGTGATCTCACACTTTTTGTAACGATAGACCGATACCGCTGAGATATAGCATCTTCTGCCAGCCGGTCACCCGACTGTGCCATTTCTATTAAATCCTGGTCATTTTGTTCAATATAATTAATCATATTTATTAATGTGTAAAATAAAACATAATAATTATATATCAACCTACCAAAAAGTCAATAACAATTTACCACTTTATATCGTTAAAAAATAACTATTCATCAAAAAAATGGTTATCAATGACTTCCTGGCCGCTAAAATCGATTCCTAAATGTTCGTAAGCCTTGCGAGTTACACATCTTCCTCTGGGAGTGCGGGTGATAAATCCCTGTTGCATCAGGTATGGTTCATACACGTCCTCAAGAGTAACCGAATCCTCATTGATTGTTGCTGCCAATGTATCAAGTCCCACTGGGCCTCCCCCATAGAATTCGATAATACTTTTTAGCATTTTTCTATCGAGAGCATCTAATCCGATCTTATCAACATCCAAGGCTTTAAGGGCCTGATCTGCAACATCTTTGGTAATAACACCATCGGCTTTTACTTGAGCAAAATCTCTGACGCGCCGTAACATTCTGTTGGCTATTCTAGGTGTACCTCTCGAACGGGACGCGATCTCTTCTGCGCCGCTTTCTTCAATATCAACATTAAGGATATCTGCAGAACGAATAACTATCTTTTTCAGTTCATTCGTCGAATAGAGTTCTAGACGCAAAGTAACTCCGAAGCGGTCTCTTAATGGAGCAGTTAATTGTCCAGACCTTGTTGTTGCACCGATCAAAGTGAATTTAGGCAATTCCAAATGGATTGAATTTGCCGACGGACCTTTTCCTAAAATTATATCAATCGCATAGTCTTCCATTGCTGGGTACAAGATTTCTTCATATGCCCTGTTTAATCGATGAATCTCATCAACAAAAAGTATATCGCCTTCATTAAGATTAGTAAGCATTGCCACCAAGTCTCCGGCTTTTTCTATGGCAGGACCAGATGTGATTCTCATGTTCACACCCATTTCATTGGCTATGACTGCGGCAAGTGTCGTTTTGCCAAGCCCCGGTGGGCCGTGGAGAAGAACATGATCTAAAGATTCATGTCTCATTTTTGCAGCGTTAATAAAGACAGACAAGTTATCCTTAACTTTTTCCTGTCCTATATATTCGTTTAATGTTCTAGGTCTTAAGGCTCCCTCATTATTGTCTTCAGGCAAAATAGAAGAAGTAGTAATGACCTGCTGCTCATCATCTTCTGAAAAACTTATACTCATATCACCAAATCCTTATATGTTCATATGCTTTAATGCCTGCTTTATAATTTCCTCAGTCGTCTTTCCATCTACGTCAATCATTTTCATGACCGTGCTGATTTCGCTGGCACTATACCCGAGAACTGAAAGTGCCTGGCTTGCCTCAGAAGCAGCATTATTTGAACTATAACTCTGCGGTATAAAGGGTTCACCAGTAATAGTTGCATTTTCCTTAGCGACTTTATCCTTCAATTCCAATACAACCCTCTGGGCTATCTTCTTCCCTATTCCTGGAGCGTTGGTCAAAACACTGATATCTTCATTCATAACAGCCATTGCAAACATTTCTGGGGTTGCGGACGAGAGGATGCTTATAGCCGCCTTTGGGCCCACTCCGGAAACAGATATCAAAAGTTCAAAGCAATGTTTTTCCTGTTTTGTCGTAAAGCCAAACAAATCAAAACTGTTCTCAGTAACATGGTTATAAATATAAAATTTGCATTTCTGATCTTTTTTAATGGCAGCCAGACTGTTCGCTGTTGTATTTATGGCAAATCCTATTCCATTACAATCTATGGCTACAAGGTTTTGTTCAACATCTGTGACATATCCTTCTATATGGTAGAACAATCTTCTCTGCCTCCTTTACTTAATAACGAAGTACTACTTCTCCCGTGGCATAGAGCCAATGCCACTGCATCAGCCGCATCGTCAGGTTTTGGAACTGCTTTTAAATTGCACAAGCGCTTTACCATATCCATAACCTGCTTTTTTTCTGCCCTTCCATATCCGGCAACTGACTGCTTTACTTGTAAAGGCGTGTATTCATATACAGGTAGGTTTGATTTATAGCAGGCCAATAATATAACGCCTCGTCCATGAGCAACAGAAATACCCGTTGTAATGTTCGTATTAAAAAACAATTCCTCAATTGAAGCACAATCTGGTTTAAATGCGCCAATCAAATCAATAATGTCATTGTAAATTGAATCCAGACGACTGGATAAGCTATGATGTGCAGGAGTTGTAACAACGCCACATTTAACTAAGGAAAACTTGGTTTTATCATAATCAACTACACCAAAACCAATCGTAGCAATTCCGGGATCAATCCCTAATATTCTCATTTAACCACTTCCTGGCTAATATTAACATATTTAAATATTCATCGCAATAAATAGAAAAAAGGAGCATATAAAATGCTCCTTTGATAATTTATTCTGTTTTACGCTCGGGGATGTGCTTTCTTATATACATCTTTCAGCTGTTTCTTAACGAGCTGAGAATAGATCTGCGTAGACGATATATCCGCATGCCCGAGCATTTCCTGAATTGAGTGAAGATCTGCTCCGTTCTCTAAAAGATGTGCTGCAAAAGAGTGTCTTAATGTGTGTGGAGTAATGTCTTTTTCAATACCGGCCTTCTGCTGATAAGCTTTGATTATTTTCCAGAATCCCTGTCTTGACATCCTCTCACCGTTTACGTTAACAAAGAAGGATTTTTCATCAGGTGAAGCAATCATATCTGGCCTAATAAATTCTGCATATTCAGACAGAGCTTTGATTGCTGTTGAGTACATCGGAATGTATCTTTCTTTGTCCTTGCTTCTGCATCTCAGAATACCTGCAGACAAGTTCACATCATCAACATCAAGATTAATTAACTCACTTACACGGATTCCTGTTGCGTAAAGCAGTTCCAGCATTGCCTTGTCACGGTATCCTTTTGCATCGACACATTCAGGCTGATCAAGAAGAAGTTCTACTTCCTTACTAGTTAAAATCTGTGGTAACTTCTGAGCTGTTTTGTCAGGAACTATATTTATTGCAGGATTCTGACTTATATAACCTGAGTTTAATAAGTGAGAATAAAAACACTTTGTAGAAGCAATTGACCTAGAGACTGTTGCTACTGATTTTCCCTGAGATCTTAAATGTGCAATATATTCATTAATTTCTTTCTCTGAAGCCGTTTGAAGAGTTTTGTCTGTATGTGATTCTAAATACTCACCTAACTGACGTATATCTCTCAAATAGGAACTCAATGTATTATTGGAGGATTTTTTAACCTCTATTAGATAATTTTTAAAAAACTCCAAACACTCTAAATCATTCACTTACAGGTTCCTCCTACAAAACAAACAAATCAATTTACATAATAAACTGTGTACATAATATATAACAAAATAATCTCATAATCAAGAGTTTTGTAAAAATTTGTTTCGATTTGTTAATTATATCCATATGTTATGTTAATTTAATTATGTAAACCAAAACAACTCTAGCAAAGAAACAACAATGCAAAACAGCCGGGAAAATCAATATATAGTCGGCAGAGTGTTGAATTTCTCAAGATATTGTGTGTTTGTGTTTATGTCAAGTTCACACGTAAATTTGATCACTATCTGTAATCTGAAAATAATCAAATAAATAACCCTGAAACTTTTTTGTAATCTAATAAAAATCTTTTACATAAAAAATAAAAGCCTGCAGTATCTGCTGGCTTTTATTTAAATTAATCTCATTCAGAAGTTACTTCCTCTGCTACGTCCTCAGCGACTTCTTCGACTTTTTCAGGAATATCTTTTGCAACTTCTTCTACTTCTTCTGCTGCATCCGCAACAGCATCTTCTTTTTTAGGTTTCTTTTCATTAGAAACTTTACCTACTTTTTTTCCGGCCTTCGCTTTCGCTTCAGCTTCTTCCTGTTTTACATTTGTAGAAATTGCCCACTTCTTTACCTGAAGTCTTACGCGATCTTCTCCGGTTTCAAATGTAATAGTATCTTCGGTCGCCTGCACTACTTTACCCATAATGCCGCCAATCGTTACTATTTCATCACCTACAGAAAGCTCGCTTCTCATTTCTTCCAGTTTCTTTTTTCTTTTATTTTCCGGTCTTATCAAGAAGAAATAGAATATGACCAGGATAAGAACCAGCATTATAATAGTAGAAAATCCACTGCCGGCCGTTGTGCTAGCTGTTAAAAACATTAGCGTCTTCCTCCGTTAAATTTTTTCAATTAATTATAATATTAAATCATATTATATTCAAGTTTATTAGATCCTTTTATCCAGTGTTTCAGAATATTGTTTTCTAAATTCCTCAAAATTATCATCATCTATAGCGTCTCTGATATTTTGCATCAAATTATTATAAAAATACAAATTATGAATTACGGAAAAACGCATTGATAGCATTTCCTCAGACTTGAAAAGATGTCGCAAATAGGCCCTACTGTATTTTCTGCATACCGGGCAGTTGCATGTAGAGTCTATTGGAGATTCATCGTATTTGTATTTTTCATTTTTTATATTTATGATTCCATTCCAAGTATATAAATGTCCGTGTCTTCCGTTTCTCGCCGGCATTACGCAATCAAAAAAATCCACTCCTCTATAGACACTTTCTATTATATTTCCAGGCGTTCCAACGCCCATAAGGTATCGTGGTTTGTCCTTAGGCATATATTCTTCGACTGCTTCTATGGTATCATACATCTCTTGATGAGACTCTCCTACAGCGAGGCCTCCGATTGCATAACCCGGTAAATCTAGTTCTGCAATTTTCTTCATATGTTCTATCCGCAGATCTTTATAGACAGTTCCCTGGTTTATGCCAAAAAGCATCTGCTGAGGATTTACAGCATCTTCTTCCGAATTATATTTGTTCAAAGCTTCGCTACAACGGCAAAGCCATCTGTATGTTCTGTCAATTGAATTTTTTACATAATCTTTTGGTGACGGAATTTTAATGCATTCATCAAAAGCCATGGCAATATCCGATCCCAGGTTAGATTGTATCCTCATGCTTTCTTCTGGTCCCATAAAAATATGTCTTCCGTCAACATGAGAATTGAAAGCAACTCCCTCTTCTGTAATTTTTCTTAAAGATGCGAGTGAAAATATCTGAAATCCTCCGCTGTCTGTGAGAATCGGTCCACTCCATCCCATGAACTTATGAAGTCCGCCCATCTGTTTAATCAATGTATCACCCGGGCGAACATGCAAATGATATGTATTTGATAATTCGATTTGACAATTGATATTTTCTAAGTCATTAGCAGATAAGGCGCCTTTTATTGCAGCTTGAGTTCCCACATTCATAAAGACCGGAGTCTGCACCATCCCGTGTGCACATGAAAACTCTCCTCTTCTTGCTCTTCCTTCCTGTTTAATTAAAGTAAACAAAAATTCTCCTCCCGAATATAATTACTCTATCAGCATACAATCTCCAAATGAGAAAAAACGGTATCTTTCATTTACTGCTTCTTTGTATGCGTTCAAGATATTTTCTCTGCCCGCCAGTGCTGATACAAGCATTATGAGCGTAGACTCCGGTAAATGAAAATTTGTTATCAGTGAATCAATGCATTTGAACCGATATCCAGGATAAATAAAAATATCTGTCCAACCGGATTTCTCCGCTACGGTTCCGTCATCATTAGCAAAACTTTCTAATGTTCTGCATGAAGTAGTACCAACTGCAATTATTTTTTTATTGTTCAGCTTAGCATTATTGATTGATTTTGCCGTCTCCTCAGGAATTATACAGAATTCAGAATGCATTTCATGATCTTCTATCTGTTCTTCACTTACAGGTCTGAATGTTCCAAGCCCTACATGCAAAGTAACATAGCATATATTTATTCCCTTTTCCTGTATTTTTCCCAACAATTCTTTTGTAAAATGAAGACCGGCAGTAGGTGCCGCGGCGCTGCCGATTTCTCTTGAATAAACTGTTTGATACCTTTCTGGATCCTCTAATTCTGTTTTAATATATGGAGGAAGCGGCATTTTCCCGAGCTTATCCAATATCTCGAGAAAAATACCCTCATAAGTAAAATGCACGATTCTGTTACCGTCTTCCTTTACTTCAAAAATTTCGGCTTCAAGTAAATCGTCGCCAAAAATCACTTTTCCATTTTTCCTTAATTTCTTTCCTGGCTTTACTAAGCACTCCCAGTTGTCGTTTCCAAGATCACGAAGCAATAACACTTCCGCCGCACCTCCGGTTTCTCTTTTCCCCAGAAGTCGTGCCGGAAGCACACGCGAATCGTTTAAGACAAGGCAGTCTCCCTCATTAAGATAATCGATAACATCAAAAAAATGTTTGTGCTCAATCTCTCCAGTTGTTTTATCCAAATGCATCATACGAGACCCGTCTCTTCTTTCAAGGGGTGTCTGCGCAATAAGTTCTTTTGGTAGGTCAAAATAAAACTCGCTTTTATTCATCCAATGTAGGCTCCTGTATAATAAAATCTTATGATATCATCACAGCTGCATCCATAAACCGTTGCCATGGAATATGCTCCCCATTGGCTCATACCGCAGTTATGTCCCCAACCGCCGCCGTTGAATGCAAATCCGTCATAATAGTATTCTATATACTCGTACTCTTCTACTGGCTCTGCTTCTTTTTCAACAACTTCTGCATCATCAGCATTCGCTTCATCTTCATCGGGATTTTCTGTCTCTTCCGGTTCTTTTTCTATCTTAACTTTCTCAACATATTTTATTGTTGTTTCTTCACATGTAAAATGACAACTCAACAAATTCAATGTCTTATACGCCTCGGGGCCAAGATAAACAGTTGTTCCATTTATATCCGTAATTGTTAATCCGACGCAATTACCAGTTGATGAGTACTGCGCTTCAATGGATGATATCTCCGAAACATCATAACCCTTTAATCGCAATTTATCGCGAAGTTGTGTCGTTGTATATGACATTGACCATCTTTTATAAGGAAAACTGACTGCTGACTCAAAA